>FWPV01000488.1_pt1 | contig 125147 bp, 116 predicted proteins | sample 2228371 | NCBI WGS metagenome assembly FWPV01 (sample SAMEA103939776, study PRJEB20133) | metagenome | reverse complement strand
TGCTGTGAGTGCCCACACAGATTGCTTGATTCAAATTGTTAAAGAGCGTCACGCTTGTCGCGTTGAGGAGGCGCATATTACGCCTCTCACTTCGAAAGTCAAGCGATTGTTTTCGCTTTTCTTTCGGCGCCCACTTCGGTAGGAAGCTGGCTCATCAGTTCGGCGTGTTCCGCCGTGCTGGTAGGGGCGCATTATAGGGAGCGACGCTGCGATGACAAGACTTTTTTTGAAGAAAATCACGGAAATTTCAAATTATTCAATTAGAAACAGTTTGTTCAGTGTATATATACAGGGTTATCCACAACCGGACTACTTCACTCCCCTTTCTGCGTCATTTATATCGCCGCCAAAGCCCTTGGGAGTGCCATACTGGAGCCGATAACCTCTCCCGAGTGGTCCCATGGTAGCGCCAATCAGGAAAGCTGGTTACCATGGAGGTGAATATAGTGTTGCACCTTTTTTGCTTTCATTTACAAAAGGTCTTTTAAGATGAATTTATCCAAGTTTCCCGTCTATATGCAGGCCGCAATCCTTGCTCTGGTATTGGCAGTGGTTGGCTACCTGGTTGCCCAGGCCCTGCAGTTCTCTTTGAAAGCGGAAGTAATTTTTGCAGCAGGTCTGGCCATCGGCGGTTTCGTAGTACCGCTGTTCCTGAAGCGAACCTCGGCTAATGTCGCCGAGTCGATCGCCAATCAGGAGACTTGCACCTTATATGTAGGCAACCTGCCCTATCGCGCCAATGAGATTGCTGTGCGCGAGTTGTTTGCCGAACAGGGCCAGGTCATTTCCGTACGGTTGATGAAAGACAAGGCAACCGGCAAGCGCAGAGGTTTCGGTTTCGTGGAGATGCCTGCCGCCGATGCCGCCAAGGCGATTGCCGCGTTGAATGACAAAGAGTACCAGCAGCGCACCCTCAAGGTACGTGAAGCGAATGACAAACGTGATAAAGAGGAGAGGGAAGGTAGCGAAGCTGACGTCTAACCGCTCGTCAGTACCTTACCTCTTCCAGTGATGACAGCCCCCATACTTGCAAGGGGGCTGTCAGTTTTTGGGCCTCCCCATCCAGCCGAGTACAGTAAGCCCTGGCAATCACCTCTTCTATATATATAGGCTGCACGGCGCCATGCCCGCCATTGCTCAGCAACCAGGCAACTCGTTTGGCAACGGCACTGCCCGAGTCAATCAGCTGGCATTGCGGCATCAGTTGCCCAATCTCTTCATTGAGTAGCGGGAAGTGGGTGCAACCGAGCACCAGCGTATCCGGCTTCTCTTCCCCCTCCAGCCAGTCGGCCAATACCTCTCGCAGCAACGCCATATTGACCGGTAAACCCGCCAGCTTGTGCTCGGCTTCGATTACCAACTCGGTGGTCCCCTTGAGCAGCACCCGCTTGCCGGGAGCGAACTGGGCGATCAGTTCGTGGGTATAGTCGCGACTCACCGTGCCCGGCGTAGCCAGCAAACCGATACAACCGTTGTGGGTCTGTGCGGCGGCGGGCTTGATGGCTGGCACCACCCCCACCACAGGAATATCCAGTACCGCACGCAGTGCCGGCAGCGCTATGGTGCTGGCCGTGTTGCAGGCAATCACCACCAGATCGATATGATGACGGGCCACCATGGTGGTAACCAAACGGGTGCAGGCAGCAATCAGGGCGGGCTCGCTCAATTCACCATAGGGGAAGTTGGCATTGTCGAAGCAGTAGAAATAGTTGTGTGCCGGCAAAACGCGGCGGATCTCGCGGTAGATGGTCAGGCCACCCATACCGGAATCAAACACGAGAATATTGGCCACTTGAGCTCCCCTTTGGTACAAGGCGGCGATCATACTCCCCCCTGCCGCCAATAGAAAAGGCCCTGCCAATGGCAGGGCCTCGGTTTTTCAAGGATGAACTGGAGAAAGCATCAGAAGCGGTAGTCGGCAGTTACTTTGAACTCGGTACCTGGTGATGCATAGCCTTTAGCGACTTCATAATTGCGATCAAACAAATTATCGATACGACCGCCAAATGTCAGCTGATTAGTAGCGGCGTAGGTAGCACCCAAGTTCACAAGGGTATACGGGCTCAACTCAACATTGCCTACATCGAGTCTTTCACCAACATATAGCACCTCTGTACTCCAGGTCATTTGACCTGTCGTGAAACTGGTCAGCCAGGTACCTTTGTGTTTCGCTCGACGCAAGAGTTGCTGATCATTCGCATTTTTGTCCTTGGCGCGTGTGTAGTCATAGTTGAAGTCATGATGTACAAGCCAAGTATCCAAACCAAGGGCCAACTCGATGCCTTCAATCTCGGCATCAGTATTGCCCTTGGTACAGGTGATATAACCTTTTTGGCACTGAATCAGGTTTTGGATTTGGTTACGATAGAAGTTTGCTGACCAGTCCCAACCGGTGTAACGACCGGAGAAATCCAGCTCCAAATTCTTGCTTTCTTCTGGTTGCAATGCCGGATTCTCATAACCCGGGTAGTAAAGATCCATAAAGGTAGGCGCTTTGAAGCCAGTACCGTAGCTCAGCCGTACATTGTGGTTCTCATCAAAATCCAGCCCACTTGCCGCAGACCAGGTATTGTGACGACCATATTGCTGGTTATCATCAGTGCGGCCGGAAAGTTCCCACAGCAGCGCCTGCCAACGGTAGCTTCCCACGGCAAACAATCCTTTATTGTCACGATCGGGGGCATTAAAGTTTTTGCCATAGCTCCGAGAGTCTGACTTCATCTCCTCACGCTGCCAATCTGCACCGCCTGTCAGGCTGACCCCTTCAATACCACTCCAGCTGTTGATCCAGGATAAACGTGTCAGACCTGTATGAATGGGTTGGCCAGTTTCTTCCCCATTACTCTCCAGCCAGTTCTTCAGCTTGTTTTCACCGTAACTGACTTCAAGTCGACTGATCAGATCCTTACCCTGGAACTTGAGACCACCGTCATATTGGAAAGCCTGTACTCGGCTCTGATCCGCAGACAGATAGGGGTCGTCCGTTTCTGTCAGATTGTCATAACCCTGAGCATTAAAATCAGCGCTCCATGCATCATTAAAAGCGTGGTTCAAACCGATTTGGCCATTGCGGCCGGAGAACCCATCCCGGTCAGGCTGCTGAGCATTGGCTACGACATCAAAACCGTCAGTACGCTCGTAGCCAATCAGCATGTTCATATCGGTTTTTTGGCCAAATGACTGAACTGTTCTTAGCTCGCCCTGACCATAGCCATTGCTGCCAGCACCACCTTTCAGATGTGTCTCGCTGCCATTCTTGGCGGATGTTTTGGTGATGAGGTTGATAACACCGCCGATGGCATCAGAACCATACACCGCAGCGCGCGGGCCACGGATATACTCGATGCGCTCGATATTGCCGAGGGGGATCTGGCTGAGATCCGGCGTACCGGCCACCATGGCCGCGATGGGACGCCCATTCATCAGCACCAGTGAATGGTTGGAGTTGGTACCACGTATGAACAGGCTGCTCATGTGACCTCTGCCACCCAGGGTAGTGATCTGCACGCCGGGCAGCGTCTTCAGCAACGCTGGCAAACTCTGCACCTGACGAGATTCGATCTCGGCGCGATCGATCACCACAACAGGCGCCAACACCGAGCTGACCGGTTGCTCCATGCGGTTGGCCGTAATGACCAGAGTTGGATTGATGGGGATGGTGGTTTGGGCAAACGCCGCCGTCGGCAACAGGGCAGCCGCCAGAAATTTCTTCGACATGAGAGATCCTTAAGTTCGCGTAAGTATCTACTTCGTGGCCGGTTTCTCTCGGCCCGAAATACGAACTCTGGCAGGTCTTCGGGCTCGGGGGCTGATAGCCTACGGCGACGGCTTCCCGCCTGACGGCAGTGCCCTGATGTCGCTTCGTTCCCCCTTACCGCTGCGCGCCAGCTCCGGATTCTCACCGGATTCCCTATTAAGCATGATGCGCCAAAGCGGGAGGATTATAGGCAGAGCAAAGCTGGATGTATAGCCATCCAGATTGCTATTTTTTGCCAGCCAGCGCCGCCAGCCGCTGTTGGGCTCCCTCCATCACCGCCTGTACCCCGGGATGGGAGAGATGGCGCCCTGCCGAGACCAGATAGTAAGAGAGGGTGACCTCGGTGAGAGTGGCGATCCGTTCCACCCCGTAGAGGCGACCAATCTCGTCGGCCATCGCCAGCGGCGCCGGGAAGATCCCCATCCCTGCCTTGCCGAACGACTTCATCAGGGTGGAGTCATCAAACTGCCCCACCAGATGGGGATGAATGCCCTGCTGCCGATACCACTCCAGCAGCCGATCGTGGGTGGCCGACTTCTCTCCGGGGATCAGCAGCGGCAACCCCTCCAGCGAGGCGGGAAAGCCGTCCCGCGCCCGCGCAGCCAGCTCCGGGCTGGCAAACAGCGCCAGCGGGCTGCGCCCCAGCTCGTGGTTATAGCCACGCACGCCGCTGTCGGGAGGGAGCGGGCGATCGATCAGCACCATATCCAGCTTGTGGCGGGCCAGTTCGCTGAACAGCTGCTCGGCCCGCTCCTCGTGACACACCAGGCGCAGCGGGGTCGCCAGCGCCATGGCGGGAGCCAGCAGCTCGAACGCCAGAGTACGGGGTACCGAATCGGCGATCCCCACCTGCATGGTCAGTTCCTGACTGGCGTGGCGCAGGGTGTGCTCCAGCTCGGCACCGAGCGAGAAAATCGCCCCCGCCTGTTCCTGCGCCTGCCGCCCGGCAGCAGTCAGCACCAGACGCCTACCCACCCGGTTGAACAGCGCCACCCCGAGGGACTGCTCCAGCTCGGCGACCTGACCGCTGATGGTCTGCGGCGTGAGGTGCAGCTGTTCGGCAGCTTGTGTCACGCTGCCACTGCGCGCCACATGCCAGAAATAGTAGAGCTGTTTATAGTTGAGCATGCCGTTCCCTATCAGTTTTTACCGAACAACCATCAGCGAGAATCTGATTTTATCGAAACATTGCGGGCTCTAGCATGCAACCATTATCTGAACTGCCCTGCGAGCCATCATGCTGGACGTCGTTGTTCTCTTCTTTCTGTTTGGTCTGCTGGCCGGTCTGGTGCGCTCCGAGCTCAAACTGCCGCCTGCCCTCTACGATACCCTCTCCCTCTTTTTGCTGCTGGCCATCGGCCTCAAGGGCGGCGTCGGTCTGGCCCAGCAATCCTTGCTGCCCCTGCTGCCGCAACTTGCGCTGGTGATCCTGCTCGGTGTGGTGCAGACCCTGCTCGGCTTTGCCGTGCTGCGCCTCAAGATGAACCGGGTGGATGCCGCCGCCACCGCCGCCCACTATGGCTCGGTCAGCGTCGCCACCTTTGCGGTCGGGGTGAACTGGCTGACCGAGCGGGGCATCAGCTTTGAATCCCAACTCTCCATCTTCCTCGCAGTGATGGAGATCCCGGCCATTCTGGTGGGCATAGTGCTCGCCCGCGGCATCAGTCGCGAGACCCGCTGGTGCATGCTGGCCCACGAGACCTTCCTCGGCAAAGGGGTAACTCTGCTGCTCGGCGGCATGGCAATCGGCTATCTGGCCGGACCGGACGGGATTGCCCCGCTCAAACCGCTGTTTGTCGACCTGTTCAAGGGGGCGCTGGCGCTGTTCCTGCTGGAGATGGGCCTCATCGTCGCCCGCCAGTGTCAGGATCTGCGCCGCCATGGCCTGTTCCTGCTCGGCTTCGCCCTTTTGATGCCGCTCGCCTCGGCGGGACTGGGATTGGCTGCTGGCCAGCTGATGGGGCTCTCCCTCGGCGGCCTGACCCTGCTGGCCACCCTGGCGGCCAGCGCCTCCTATATTGCTGTGCCGGCCACCATGCGCATCGCCGTGCCTCAGGCCAACCCGGGGCTATCCCTCAGCGCAGTGCTGGGGGTCACCTTCCCGTTCAACATCATGCTGGGGATCCCGCTCTACCACAGCTGGGCCCGCCACTTCACGGAGTAGCCACATGCAGACCGAGACCCGCACCCTGCTGACCGTCATCACGGAAGCCAATCTGGAGCCTACCCTGCTGCGCACCCTCACCCGCGAGGGGCTGCGCGGCTACACCATCACAGATGCCCGCGGCCGGGGGGATCATGGCGAGCGCAACGCCAGCTGGAGCGAGAGCGGCAACATCCGGCTGGAGGCGATCTGCAGCCGGGAGCAGGCGGAGCGGCTGCTGGCCCACCTGCAGAGTCGCTACTACCCCGACTACGCCATGATCGCCTTTCTGCAACCGGTCGAAATCGTGCGACCCGAGAAATTCTGAGCCGGCTTGCCGGCTCTTTTTGTTTACCAAAAGCAAACGTTTAACAGTAAGGATTCAGAAAAAATGAACACCCCTCCGCTGATCGGCCTGGTAATGGGCTCCGACTCCGACTGGCCCGTGCTACAGGCCGCCGCCCGTATCCTCAAGGAGCACGGCGTGCCCTACGAGGCTAAGGTGGTCTCAGCCCATCGCACCCCGGATCTGCTGTTCGAGTATGCCGCCACTGCCCGCGAGCGCGGCCTGCGCGCCATCATCGCCGGGGCCGGTGGCGCCGCCCACCTGCCGGGTATGGTCGCAGCCAAGACCACATTGCCGGTGCTGGGGGTGCCCATCCCCTCGCGCCATCTCAAGGGAATGGACTCCCTGCTCTCCATCGTGCAGATGCCCAAGGGGGTACCGGTCGCCACCTTCGCCATCGGCGAAGCGGGGGCTGCCAACGCCGCCCTGTTTGCGGTCTCCCTGCTCTCGGTCGCCCGGGATGACGACGCCCCCCGCTACCGGCAGCAGCTCGACGACTTCCGCACCCACGAGCGAGATCGGGTGCTGGCGCTGCAACTGGAGGAGCCGACATGATCCTGCCTCCCGCCACCCTCGGCATGCTGGGGGGCGGCCAGCTCGGCCGCTACTTCGTGATGGCCGCCCACCGCCTCGGCTACAAGGTGGTAGTGCTGGATCCCGATCCCGCCAGCATCGCCGGTGCCGCCGCCGATCACCATATTGTCGCCCCCTATGACGACCAGACCGCCCTGCTCGAGCTGGCCAGCTGCTGCGAGGCCATCAGCTGCGAGTTCGAGAACGTGCCCGCTGCCACCCTCGCGCTGCTCGAAAAACAAAAGCCGGTGCGCCCGGCCGCCAGCGCGGTGCGAATCTGTCAGGATCGCCGCGAGGAGAAAGCCTTTCTGCGTGGAGCTGACATCCCGGTTGCCCCCTATCTGGCGCTACTGCCGGAAGAGCCCATCCCCGCACAGGCCAGCGAGCTGTTCCCCGCCATCCTCAAGACGGCCCGCGAAGGGTACGACGGCAAGGGGCAGTGGCAGGTCAGTAATCTGGATGAGCTGGCGACGGCACTGACAGGCAGTGGCGTGCCCTGCGTGCTGGAGCAACGGCTGGCGCTGGAGGGGGAGTTTGCCCTGACCCTGGCGCGCAGCCCGAGCGGCGCCATCAGCGCCCTGCCGCTGGTGCAGAACTGGCACAGCAGCGGCATCCTCGATCAGACCCGCTCCCCGGCCAATGTGCCGGCGCTGGAGAGCGAAGCCAAAGGGATCGCCGAGCACATCATCGCAGCCCTCGATTACGTGGGGGTACTGACGGTGGAGTTCTTTCTGGTGAAAGGCCGACTGCTGGTCAACGAGCTGGCGCCCCGTCCCCACAACTCGGGTCACCCCAGCCTCGACAACGCTGCATGCAGCCAGTTCGAGTTGCAGGTGCGGGCCCTGTGCAATCTGCCGCTGCCAGAGCAGATCGCCGTGCGCCCCGCCCTGTTAATCAACCTGCTGGGGGATCTCTGGCAGCACGGCACCCCCGACTGGGCCACCCTGCTGGCGCTGCCCGACCTGCATCTGCACCTCTACGGCAAGGGCGAACCCCGCCCCGGTCGCAAGATGGGCCACATCACGGTAACCGGTGACGACTGGCCAATGGTGGAAGAGACCTGCCGTCAGGCTCGCCAGCTGCTGGGGCTAGCGCCACGCTGATCGAGCATCGGAAATGCAAAGACCCGGGCATGGCCCGGGTCTCTGTTTTTGCTTGCTATGGCAGGGAGCCTTGTCAGGCCCGCTCCACCGCTACCGGTGCCGGCAGGCGGATGGTGAGGGAGAGCACCAGCGCCACCACCAACAACACCAGGATCAGGTGGAAGGTCGCCATAAAGCCGCCAAACAGGGAGGCCACGATGGAGCCGATGATGCTGCCCAGACCAAAGCCCAGATAGATGACACCGTAGTTCTTGGTCAGGTTGTTGAGACCGAAGAAGTCGCTCACCAGCGAGGGGTAAACGGTGATGGTGCCGCCGAAGCTGAACGCCACACAGGCAACCGCCACAAAGAACAGGTTGGCGTTGAGCGGCACGAACAGCAGCAGCGCCATGCCCGCCAGGGTAATCAGCTGAGCGATGGTGATGACCCGGATGCGGGACATCTTGTCGGAGAGGATACCCAGCACCAGACGGCCACCCAGGTTGGCCATGGCGATGATGGCGACGGCATTGGCGGCGACCACGGCCGGCAGACCCACCATCTTCTCGCCGATATCCTTGGCCACACCGATGACGTAGAGGCCGCTCATGCAGGCGGTGAGGAACATCAGCGCCAGCATCCAGTACTGCGGCTTGCGCATCGCCTCGGCCAGGGTGAAGTCACGGCTCTCGCTCTGCTGCACGGAGGCGGCCTGTTTGGGCGCATCCTTCATCAGCATACCGCCCACCAGCACCATGGACATGGCGATCAACCCCCACAGCTGGAAGGTGGTCTCAAGGCCGGAGCTGGAGAGCAGCAGCAGGTTGATGTATTTGAAACCGAGACTGCCGAGACCATAGGCGCCGATGGAGCAGGCGGAGATGAGCCCCTTGCGCTCCGGGAACCACTTCACGCAGTTGGAGAGGGTCATCAGGTAGCCGGTACCGTCGGCAAAACCGACCAGAATGCCCGCGCAGAGGTAGAGCATCGCCAGATTGCTGGCGTGGGCGGTGAGGAAGAAGCCGATGCCGAGCAGCACGCCAGCACCGAGGGTGACGTTGCGCACCCCGAACCGCTCCTGCAGTTTGCCCGCCATGGAGGAGGCGACCGCCAGCGACAGGCTGAGCAGGCCGAAAGCGAAAGCGACCTGACTCACCGGCTCGTCCAGCTTGTCGGAGAGCTGGGCGTTGAACAGGCTCCAGGTATAGACAGAACCCAGTGCGAACTGGGTGATGATGGTACCGATCAGTGTCAGGTACCGAGTGCGATTCATCTCTTTGGTCATGATGCGTCTCGGTCGATGGCCTTAAGGAAACTGGGGCCACTATAGACAAGACGCTGTTCGCGCCGATCGATTAAGGCATGAAATGCAGATCGGCGGGAATGAATGACAATCAGAGCCGCATCAGCTGACGGAACGCCTTGATGTTGCTGCGACTGACCGGCACCTCGAACGGCAGATCATGGAGCCGGATGAGATAGGTGCTGTTGAACCAGGGGACTATTTCGCGGATCTTGTTGATGTTGACGCAGTAGGAGCGGTGACAGCGAAAGAACCCCTCGGCGGGCAGCCGGCTGACAAACTCGCTGATGGTCATGGTCATCACGTAGCGATCGTCGCGGGTGTAGACATAAGTGAGCTTCTCATCGGCTTCCGCGTAGTAGATCTGCTCGCAGGGGGTGACGATGATACGCTCCCCCTTCACCAGATTGACGGTGCGATTGTGCGGGCTATTCCCCTCACCGCTCGCCTCCCCCGTGGTGGCTGGCTGCGACTTGCCCGCATGCTCGAGCTTCTGCAGCAGATTGATGATGCGCGGCTCGTTGTAGGGCTTGAGGATGTAGTCGAACGCCTCCAGCTCGAACGCCTCCACCGCAAACTCCTTGTAGGCGGTAACGAAAACGATGTGGGGCGGGTGACTCGACTTGTGCAGGTTCTTGGCCAGCAGCAGGCCATCGATGGAGGGGATCTGGATATCCAGAAACACCACATCCACCTCGTGATCCTGCAGGTATTTGAACGCCTCCAGCCCATCCTCGAAGCTCGCCACTATCTCGATCTGGCTGTGCTGATTCACCAGATAGATCAGCTCCTCGCGGGCCAGATACTCATCTTCGACAATAATGGCTTTCAGCATGACAACTCCTCTCGCGGCACACACTTATCCTCAACCATGATGGCACTCAGCATGGCATCGACTCCTGATCCGGCAGATAGAAACTCACTTCAGTACCCGGCTCCAGCCGCTTGAGGTGCAGGCCGTCGCCATAGAGCAGCTTGACCCGCTGATGCACGTTCATCAGGCCGATGCTGCGGCTCTCCACCCGACCGGCGGCCACCCCGTCGATTACAGCCTGACTGATGCCGTAACCGGTGTCTCGTACCGCCACCCGGATTCCGCCCGCCAGCTGCTTCACCTCGATGGTGACCCGACCCGGCGCGCTGCGGGGCTGGATGCCGTGCAGGATGGCGTTTTCCACCAGCGGCTGCAACAGCAGGCTCGGCACCTGAATGTGCACATCGTCCACCTCGAATACCACCTCCAGCTTGTCGCCGAAGCGAGCCTGCTCGATGGCCACGTAGTCACGCACCTGCTGCAGCTCCTCCTGAATGTCGATAAGCTCATCCCCCTTGTTGAGGTTGTAGCGCAGGTAGTCCGCCAGATTGGCGATGAGCTGGCGCGCCTGCTGGGGCCGGATGCGGATCAGCGACGAGATAGCATTGAGGGCATTGAACAGGAAGTGCGGGTTGATCTTGCTCTGCAGGGCGGTGAACTCCGCCTTGCGGGTCATCTCCTTGAGTTGCTCGATGCGCGACACCTCCATCTGGGTGGAGATGAGCTGGGAGAGGCCCACCGCCATCTCCCGCAGGGAGCTGGTGATGCTGTGGGTGCGGCGGTAGTAGATCTTGAGGGTGCCGCTCACCGAGCCGTTTTCTCGCAGCGGAATAATGATGACCGAGTGGAAATCGGAGAGGTGATACTGGCGCAGATCGTTGTTGATGATGATCTGGTCGAGCAGCACCGCCTGCTGGGTCATGCCGCTGATGGCGTGGTGCTCATCCAGCTCGTAATAGTCCTTGCCCACCCCGACATAAGCCAGCACGTCATGGGTATCTGTGATGGCCACCGCATCGGCGCTGATGTCGCGCCGGATCACATCACACACCTGACTGAGAGAGTGGCGATCGATGTTCTGGAAGAAAGGCAGCGTCTTGTTGGCGATATCGAGCGCCAGCTTGGCCTGCTTGGCGGCAATCAGCTCCTTCTCGTCATCCAGATCCTGCACCAGCTTGATGATAAGGCCGATGCAGAGGGCCCCGGCGATCATCGGATAGGCGATGTGGTTGACGATCTCCACCCCGACTTCGTGGGGCTCGGTCAGCAGCCAGATGAGCAGCATGGTCAGCCCTTCGCACAGCATCCCCGCCAGAATACCGTAGAGCCAGAGCCGCGACTTGCGGCAGCGCAGGTGCAGCCAGGTGGCGAGCAGACCGGCGATGATGCTGGCGATAAGGCAAGGGATGGAGGTGTGGCCATCCATATCGATGAGATAGCGGTGCAGACCGGAGATGACCCCGGCCGGAATGCCGACCCAGGGGCCGAACAGGATGCCGCCGGAGATGATGGCGATGATCCGCACGTTGATCAGCGCCCCCTCCACCGGAATGCCGGTGTAGGTACTGAACACCGCAAACAAGCCGAAGATGGAGGCCACCAGCACCAGCTCCGCCGGGGTGTGATCCCGCTTCTGGAATAGCCGCTGGAACGGCCGGGTGCGGGTCAGGAAGAAGAGGGTCATCAGCATCAGCGCCGCCCGTTCGAACACCGCCAACAACATCATCTGATTCTCAAGCATCTGCGCCCCCTTGCGGCAACCCGACCGATCACCATAACCCCGACCAATAAATCGGGGCCGGATAAACCAGCCCCTGTGACATCAACAGTACTGACCGGCCACCCAGCCGGAAGACCAGGCCCACTGGAAGTTGTAGCCACCGAGCCAGCCGGTCACATCCACCACTTCACCGATGAAGTAGAGGCCGGGCACCTTGCGCGCTTCCATGGTCTTGGAGGAGAGCTCGTTGGTATCGACGCCGCCCAGGGTCACTTCGGCGGTGCGATACCCCTCGGTGCCGTTGGGCAGGATCTGCCAGTCACCCAGCAGATTGGCCACCGCTTCAAGCTCCCGCTCGTTGTATTGGCGCATCGGCTTGCTGACCAGCTGACCCAGCTCCACCAGCTTGTCGACGAAGCGCTTTGGCAGCTCGCGCCCCAGCACGGTTTTCAGCTCCTGCGCCGGGTGCGCCTGCGCCCATTCACGCAGGGCAGCCGGAATATCCAGCTCCGGCAGCAGGTTGATGTGGATCTTCTCACCCGCATGCCAGTAGGAGGAGATCTGCAGGATGACGGGACCGGATAGGCCACGATGAGTGAACAGCATCGCCTCCTTGAAGCGAGTGCCATCCTCGGCGGTCACCGATACCGGCAGGCTGATGCCCGCCAGATCGGCGAACGCCTCTTTTTCCGCCTGATGGAGGGTAAAGGGCACCAGACCGGCGCGGGTCGGCAGCACGTTGAGGCCGAACTGCTCCGCCAGCTTGAAGCCATAAGGGGTCGCCCCCAGCTTGGGCATGGAGAGACCGCCGGTCGCCACCACCAGCGAGTGGCAGCCGATCTCACCCTTGCTGGTGGTCAGCACGAAGCCCTCGTCCTGTTTGCTGACCGTGAGGATCTCGGTCTGGAACTGCAGGGTCACCCCGGCCCAGTCACACTCGGTGAGCAGCACATCGACGATATCCTTGGCGCTCTCGAGACAGAACAGCTGCCCCAGGGTGCGCTCGTGATAGTTGATCCCGTGGCGGTCCACCAGATCGATAAAGTCCTGCTGGGTGTAGCGGGCCAGCGCCGACTTGCTGAAGTGGGGATTCTCCGACAGGTAGGCGTGAGCGCCCGCCTGATGGTTGGTGAAGTTGCAGCGGCCACCGCCACTGATGAGGATCTTGCGGCCCGGCTTCTTGGCGTTGTCGAGCACCAGCACGGAGCGGCCACGGTAGCCCGCCTGCGCCGCACACATCAATCCGGCCGCTCCGGCCCCGATCACCACCACATCGACCTGCTTCATCATCACTCACTTATCAAAATAGAAACGGCACCTGGCCAGAACCGTGATTGCCTCTGGCGGAACACAGCCATAGTGGCTGCCCACCAGAATAAACAACGGCCCTTAAAAGGGCCGTTATTGTACTGGCTGAACACTAAGTGTCCACGACTATCAGGCGTTGCTGTCCATGATGCTGGCCGGGGCGCCCTTGGCCAGTTCGGCCAGCTCCTTGTCGATGAAGTAGAGGCCTTTGCCATCTTCACCCACCAGACCCAGACGGTCGACGATGCTCTTGAACAGCTTCTCCTCTTCATGCTGCTCGGCCACATACCACTGCAGGAAATTGAAGGTGGAGTAGTCCTGGGTAGTGAAGGCTACGTGGGCCAGACCATTGATGCACTTGGTGATGTGGTACTCGTGTTCCAGGGTGGTACGGAACACGTCGCCCAGCGACTTGAACTCGTGGGGAGGGGCATCGATGGCACCCAGTTTTGGCATGGCGCCGGTCTCGCTCACATAGGTGAACAGACGCTCCATGTGCTGGCGCTCCTCGACCGCGTGCTGGCGCAGGAAGGTCGCCGCCCCTTCAAAGCCCTTGTCTTCGCACCAGGCGCTCATCTGCAGATAGAGATTGGAGGAGTAGAACTCCAGGTTAATCTGCTCGTTCAACTTCTCGATCATGGCTTGGGCCAGCATCTTGTTTCTCCTCAGTGATTTGGTATCGATTGTCGCCACACTCCCGCCGCGAATCAACCCGCCAACGAGAGGGAGATCCCGTTTCTTTCAGCTCAGGGGGTCAGCTCCCCAAGGGAGGCGACATCCACCGGCGCAGCATAATCGACGCCCGGCAGCTCGAAGCCGTTGAGCTGCCTGAAATCCTGCCGCAGCCCGGCAAAGTCCCCCAGCACGTGGAAATTCTCCGGCGTCACCTTGGGCCAGAGCGCCGAAACGGCGGCCTGAATAGCCGGGTCGAGCTCGTGGTCATCCATCCGGATCAGCCGGTTGCCATCGGCCACCACCCCATTGGCCCCATACATCTTGGCGGCAAACAGTCGCTGCATCTGCTCGATGCAGCCCTCATGGACACCGCGCTCCTTCATCACCCCCATCAGCAAGCCGAGATAAACCGGCAGCACCGGAATATAGGCGCTCGCCTTGGTCACCAGCGCCTTGCAGACTGACACCCAGGCGTGGCCGCCAATCTCGGCCAGCTGCAGGTTGATGGTCTCGGCGGTGGCGTGCAGATGCTCCTTGGCATAACCGATGGTGCCATCCCGATAGAGGGGATAGGTGGATTCGGGGCCGATATAGGAGTAGGCGACGGTCTGCGCGCCGGGGGCGAGACAATCGGCCTGCTGCAACGCCTGCATCCAGAGCTGCCAATCCTCGCCCCCCATCACGGTGACGGTGTCGCGGATCTCCTCCGGCGTTGCTGGCGCCAGCGACTGCTGCACCAGGGTATCCTGCTCCAGATCCAGCCCCCAACCGCTGAATGGCTGGCCGGTGGTCTTGAGCACAGAGCGCACTTGCGTGCCATCTGGCAGCACCCGGATGCCGCTCGCCAGCGAGTAGATCACCAGATCCACCTGCCCCATCTGCTGGCAGATGGTATCGATGGCCTGCTGGCGCATGCCGTCGGAGAAGGCATCGCCAATCAGGTTGATGGCGATACGCCCCTCCTGCTCCGCCTCCTTGCGAAACCAGATGTTGTTGTACCAACCGGCGCTACCCAATCCTTTGTCGGAAGGGCCACGCTCGAAGGAGATGCCGATGGTGTCGGCACCAGCCCCGAAGGCGAGCGCAATGCGCGACGCCAGCCCAAACCCGGAGGAGGCACCCAGCACCAGCACCCGCTTGGGGCCGTTGAACGGGCCCGCAGCCTTGATGCGTTCGATCTGCTGCTGCACGGCGGCGCGACAGCCGATGGGGTGACAGTTGCGGGCAACACACCCTTGAATCTGGGGATGAATGATCATGGGAAGGCCTCCAAAGAAACTGGCTACAGCATAACCAACTCGAAGGAGATTAACTTGATGCCGGATCGCTATCAGTCAGAAAAGCAGCGGGAAATGAGGCAGAAAAACAAAAGGGAGCACGTGGCTCCCCAAAGCGGTATTCAGATGCTTTTTGTTGTTTTGTGTTCATTGCGAAGCACGGGCCCATCCTATGCCTCTCCCCCCTGATCGGCAAGCCGAGGGGTGTGACCGGCGTCAAACTCTTGTTTAATTTATAGGCAAATAGTGGTTAATAACTGAGTGGCGGACCCTGTGTCACACGTCATTAAACTCATTTAAATCCCAAAACTGTGCCTGAGGCACCATTTTAGTTTCAGCAGAGATTGGTATAGTGGGCTGAAGGATCGGTAAGGAGAACCCCCATGAGTGGAACAACCTATTACAAGCATATTCTGGCCGCGATCGACCTCTCTGAAGACAACCGCAAGGTGATCGACAAGGCGGTGGACAGAGCCCGCTCCAACGGCGCCAAGCTGTCGGTTATCCATGTCGATGTGGACCTCAAGGATCTCTACACCGAGATGATCGATATCGATATCGACAACGTGCAGGATCAGGTGATCGCCGAAGCGAAAGAGAAGCTGGAGGCATTTCTGGCCTCGGTGGACTACCCCATCGAGAAGAAGCTGGTGATCTGCGGCGATCTGAGCGAGCGGGTCAATCAGGCGGTCAAGGAGTACGAGATCGACCTGCTGGTGTGCGGCCATCGCCAGAGCTTCTGGAGCCTGCTCACCTCCAGCGCCCGTCAGCTGATGAATACGGTGCCCTGCGATCTGCTGGTCGTCCCCTTGCAGAAGTAATGAAACCGGCGTAGTTTGATTTGGTATGAATATGACCGCATTCAATCACAACTACTGGTGGTGCTGCTCCTAAACAGGCGGCACCGCGTTTCTATTGTAAATTTCCCAAAGAAAACACCGTGACCGCCGAGAGGCGGTCAACTGTTTTTATCCCTTTGTCGCCTCCCGGCTCACCCAACTGGAGAGAGTGACATGCACAACCCCGTAATCCTGACTGGCGATCGTCCCACCGGCAAACTGCACATCGGCCACTATGTCGGTTCCCTGCGCCAGCGCGTCGAAGCCCAGCACCACTACCGTCAATTCGTGATGATCGCCGATCTGCAGGCGCTGACCGACAACGGCCACAATCCGGCCAAGGTGACCGACAACGTGCTGGAGGTGATGGCTGACTATCTGGCGGTCGGTCTCGACCCGGCCAAGACCACCTTCTGCCTGCAGAGCGCCCTGCCCGCCCTCGCCGAACTCACCTGTTACTACCTCAATCTGGTCAGCGTTGCCCGGCTGGAGCGCAATCCCACCGTCAAGGCGGAGATCCAGCAAAAAGGGTTCGAACGCACGCTGCCAGCCGGTTTTCTGGTCTATCCGGTGAGTCAGGCCGCCGACATTACCGCCTTTCGCGCCAGCCATGTGCCAGTCGGGGAGGATCAGCTGCCGATGCTGGAGCAGACCAACGAGATCGTCCGCCGCTTCAACTCTCTGGTAGGCAAAGAGGTGCTGACCGAGTGCCAGCCGATCCTGAGCGACACCGGCCGCCTGCCCGGCATCGACGGCAAGGCCAAGATGTCCAAATCCCTCGGCAACACCATCGAACTCGGCATGTCGGCGGAAGAGGTCAAACAGGCGGTGTTCGCCATGTATACCGACCCCAACCACCTCAAGGTGAGCGATCCGGGTCAGGTGGAGGGAAATACGGTGTTCGCCTATCTCGATGCCTTCCACCCCGACAAGGAGCTGGTCGCCGAGATGAAGGCCCACTACCGGCACGGCGGACTGGGGGACATGCGCTGCAAGCAGGTGCTGAACAACTGCTTGCAGACCCTGCTCGCTCCGATGCGCGAGCGCCGGGCCGCGGCCATTGCCGACAAGAAGATGCTGCTGGAACTGCTCTATCAGGGCACCGAGCAGGCTCGCATCATCACCGATGAGGTATTGGCGGAGGTGAAAAACGCCATGGGGCTCGACTACTTCGCCAGCATCCGCTGAGCGGGAGTCCCGAGTGCATCGTCGCCGTAGAGGTCGAACACCAGCTGATGCAGCAGGCTCTTGAACCAGCCGATCGCCTCGTCGTGGGCGGTGAGCGGGTGCCCCGCCATCAGATAGACGATGGGGATGGCGGGGTCGAGCTGGTGCATCCGCAGCGGGTAGTAGCGGCAGAAGTGGCGCCCGATCATCTCGGGCACCACCACCAGATAGCGACCGGTCGCCATCAGCGGCGGCACCGCCATAAAGCTCGGCAACCGCACGCCCAGCTCCCGCTCCACCCCGAAGCGGGCCAGCCAGAGCTCCACCATCGCCTGACTGTGACCCCAGCTGGAGGTGTGGATGTGGGGGCGGCTCACCAGCTCGACCGGAGTCAGCACATCGGGCAATTCGCTGCCGAGCGGCGACAGGCAAACCAGCGGGTTGTTGAACCACTCCTCCCGCCACAAGCGGGGTGAGAGGTGATTCGCCCCGGCGAAACCGATCACCAGATCCAGCTCCCCCTTCTCCAGCTCTCGCTCGTAGTCGCTGTCGGCCAGCTCGCACACCTCAAGCCGACAGTGAGGAGCCTGCCGATGGAGCCTCTCCACCAGCACCGGCACCAGCCCGTGCTCCACCGAACCCGGAGTGGCGATGCGGAAAATCCGCCGCGCAGTGGCGGGATCAAACCCCTTGGCCTGCCGCAATCCCTGCTCCAGCATCGCCAGCGCCTGGCGCACCGGCCCGGCCAGCGCCTTGGCCCGCTCGGTCGGCATCATCTCGCGCCGACTCATCACGAACAGCGGATCATCCAGCGCCACCCGCAACCGCCCCAAGGCGTGACTGACAGTGGATTGGGAGAGGTGCAGCCGTTCGGCGGCACGGGTGACGTTGCGCTCCTGCATCAGCATGTCGAATACGGCGAGCAGGTTGAGGTCGAGGCGGGCGAGCGAGCTATCCATCGATATTAGCCATAGTTAAATGCCAACAATTCATTTTTACCATAGTAACAGATTGCCTAGAATGCGCTGGCTTAATACATCGGAGATTCAAATGCGTAGCTATCTGTTATTGCTGGCCATCGGCCTGCTGTGGGGTTCCCAGTTCATTTTCATGCACCAGGCCGTTGCCGAGTTGCCCCCCATTCTGGTGGCTGCCGGTCGTGCCCTGTGCGGCAGCCTGACCCTGGGTCTGCTCTGCCTGTTCATGCGGCTCAAGAGTGAGCACACCCCGTGGCGCACCTATATGCTGATCGCCCTGCTGGATGCCACCATCCCCTTCATCATGGTCGCCTGGGGCCAACAGTATGTGGATAGCGCCATCGCCGCCGTGGTCATGGGTTGTATCCCGTTTGTGACCATTCTGGCTGCACCGCTGTTTATTTCTGGTGAAAGAATCACCAAAACCGGTCTGCTTTCCGTGATCATCGGCTTTGCCGGTGTACTCACCCTGTTCTGGCCGAAACTCTCCCAGGGCATGAACGCCGGTCTGCTCGGTGCCATGGCCATCCTGCTGGGTGCCAGCTGCTTCGCCATCGGCCTGCTGATGATCAAGCGCTTCGCCAAGGACCATCCGGTCGTGGTCGCCCGCAATATCCTGATCTCCTCGGCAATCCAGTTGCTGTTGGTCGCCCCCTTCATGTTTGACCTCAGCAGCCTGACCCTGCCGAGCACACAGGCCCTGAGTGCGATCACCGTGCTGGGTACCCTCTGTACCGGTCTGGTCTACTTCCTCTACATGGCGCTGATCCAGAAGGCTGGCCCGACGTTCGCCTCCTTCAGCAACTATCTGGTGCCGCTGTTCGGCGTGATGCTGGGCGCCCTGTTCCTCGGCGAGCAGATCCACCCCACCACCGGCGTGGCCCTGGCCCTGATCCTCGGCTCGGTCGCCATGAACCAGTGGGCCCAGCAGCGTCGTGTACAGCGTGAGGCAACCCTATGTCAGGCATCTTGACCACACTGTGCGGCGGTCTGGTGCTGATTGCCGGCTGGCAGTATCGCCAGCGACTGGCGGGCATGCTGGGGTTGTTGATGGTACTGCTGCCCTGGTTCTTCGATAGCAAGCTGCAAGCCATGTTGAGCTATGCCCTGAATGCCTGAAGTCCATCTCTGAATGTGTGACGAGAGTCTATCTCTCCTGTTTTGGGACTGTTTTAAAAAACCTCCGATTTGTCCCCCGCTACCGGCGCTCTGCGCCGGTTTTTTTATGCCTGCCAGCCGGCGTCAGATCAGATAGCGATAGCTGAGTCGCTCGTTCTTGCGCGGCCCGGTGATCTGCCAGCTCAGCAGAAAACCGCCGTCGATCTCGGTCAACTCGGCGCTGTAGTGATCCGCCCCACACAGATGGGGTTCGGCGGTCAGCCAGCGGCCATCCCCCTGCGGCAGCAGCTCGAACAGTTCGACCGGCGCCTCATAACGCAGATGGGAGAGACGGATCCCCCGCTCGCTACGCTGCCACCAGAAGCGGTTGTGCATGGCGAGTTCCTTGCCATGAGGCGTGGTGTAGCGACCCTGCTCGTTATACAGCCACCCCCCCTGATGATCGGTCACCTGCACACGCCCCTCGCCCCGACCACTCCAGTCGGTCGCCGACCCCTCGCTATTGCTGGCGGTAAAGGAAAATGCTCCGACCTGTGGCAATCGCTCCCATAAACGCTGGATTGCCGCTTCCATCTCGGCCATCATAGCCCCCTTAAAATTGACAACTGACGATAAATCAAACACATGAACTACTTGATAGGGGTCACCCTGCTCTGGTCATTCTCCTTCAGCCTGATCGGGGTCTACCTCGCCGGTCAGGTGGATGCCTACTTCTCGGTGCTGACCCGCATCGCCCTCGCCAGTCTGGTGTTTCTCCCTTTCCTGCGCCGCCGCTGGCTGCGCCCCGATCTGGCGGCCAAGCTGATGGCGCTGGGCGCCATCCAGCTCGGCATCATGTATCTCTTCTACTACCACTCCTTCCTGCTGCTGACGGTGCCGGAAGTGCTGGTCTTTACCATCTTCACCCCCATCTACGTCACCCTGCTCCACGATCTGCTGGAGCGCCGCTTCAAGCCTACCTATCTGTGGGGCGCCCTGCTGGCGGTGCTCGGGGCTGCCGTCATCCGCTTCGACGGCCTGACCGAAAGCTATGTGCTGGGATTTATGGTGGTGCAGGGGGCCAACCTCTGTTTCGCCCTGGGTCAAGTGGGCTACAAGGTACTGCTGGCAAGGGAGGCGGAGCAACCGCCGCAACTGGCGGTGTTCGGCTGCTTCTATCTGGGGGCGCTGGTGATCGCACTGCCCGCCTGGTGGCTGCTGGGCAAGCCGCAATATCCGACGTCAGGGTTGCAGTGGGGCATTCTGCTCTGGCTGGGGGTGGGTGCCTCCGGCCTCGGCTACTTCCTCTGGAACAAGGGGGCGACGCTGGTCACCAGCGGGGTGCTGGCCATCATGAACAATGCGCTCATTCCGGCCGGCTTGCTGGTCAATCTGCTGCTCTGGGGCAAGGATACCGACCTGACCCGGCTGACCATCGGCGGCCTGCTGATGCTGGCCTCGCTCTGGGTCTGCCAGCGTGACAAGCGCGGCCAACCCTGACCACACTCAGCCGACGACGGTGTTGTGCTCCCGTCTGGCCTGACTGTGACAGCTGGCCAGCCGGGCCAGCAGATGATCGAGCTGCTCACCGGTCTGGCTCTGCACCAACCCGATGCTGACGGTGACCGGCCGCTGTGACAGCAGGCTGGCATCGGCAATCTCGAGGCGCAGCCGCTCGGCGATCTCCAGCGCACTCATCCGCTCGGTCTGGGAGAGCATCAGGATAAAACCGTCCTCATCCCAGCGGGCGAAGGGATCTTCACGCCGCAGCTCGTGGCGTACGATACGCGCCAGCTTGGCCAGCATGGCGTCGCAAGCCACTTCGCCAAACAACTGCTGGATTTTGGTCATGTGATCGACCGAAAACTGCAGCAGACTGAAAGTGCCGCTCTCGGTCGCCAGCCGCTCTTCAAGCAGTTGCTCGAAACGGCCACGGCTCTCCAGTCCGGTCAGCGGATCGGTGCCATGTCGCTCCTCCACCAGCACGGCAGCGGGATCGAGGTGACGGACGACCCCCAGCAGATAACCCCGCTCATCACGACGCATCCGCTCTTCCAGCCGGATGTAGTGACCGTGATGATGCAGAATGCGGTATTCGAGGCGCAGACCGCTGCTGCGCCCGCTCTGGCAGGCGAGCAGGGCATCTTCCAGCCGGGCAACATCGTCGGGATGCACCCGATCCAGCCAGCCGAGATCATCCGGCCAGCACTCTCCCAATCCCAACAGGCGCAGGCAGGAGGGATCACGCTGCAGTCCATGTTGGGCTGACCAGCTCCAGATCCCCGCCTCCAGCAGCGCCATGGCATCAGACAGCAGACCCGGATCAAGCCGGGCAGTCACATCGACCAAAGGTGTCTTGAGCATTTCCATGGGGCGCCTCGAAACAGGATCTGAATACCAGCTCAATAAGTAACATTGGCGTTCACGCCGAGCAACAGGGTCAGAGCGCTTTTCCCTGATACCCGTTCATCAAGGTCTGCCAGTTCTCCGGTACGAAGTGGAAACTGGTATGCAGTTGAGACTCTTTATTGAATGAACGGAGCAAGCGTTCCAGATTGGCCTTCTGCCATTCGCCGGGGGAGCGGATCGCACCCTTGTCAAAATCGATCACCCACACCTTGCCCTCTTTATCGAGCAGCAGGTTGTGGCTGTTGAGATCAGCGTGATAGACCCCGGCATCGTGCAGTTGGCGCACCGTCTGGCCTATCTTGTGCCACACCTCGGTCGCCACCGGCCCCTGCTTGAGCAGCGCCACCATATCCTTGGCACCGCGAATTCGCTCGATCAGGATATCGGCACGATAGAATGGGCCCTGTTTGACCATGCGGGCGCCAAACGGACGCGGCACCGGCAGCCCCAGCTCGCACAGCTTGGCCAGCAGGGTGTATTCGGCCATGGCACGGCTCGACTCGACCCCTTCGAACCAGAAGCGATCCCGCACCACCTTGCCCACCATGCCGCCACGATAGTAGTGGCGCAGCACCAGATGGCGGGACTCATCCTTAACGAACCAGGTCACCCCCCGCCCGATGGAGGTTCCCACCACCTGACGGTTGTTCTGCCACCAGGCAGGATCGAATAACTGGGGAGAGGGGTCGCGAAAGGCCCCTTCGGCATACCAGCAGATCTGGTTGTGTTCGGTCTGTACTCGCATCGTGGAGATCCCGCTCGGTGGGTCATGGATCGCAATTTTTCAATTGGCGATGAGGCTGCCGCTCTGGCATGCCCGCAATAGTGGCCTTTAATCAACGACGTGCAGAGACAGGTCATGGCGCTGGGCCCGGCCTATCCCGGCTGAACGATTGTGCGCAATTTTACAATCCAGAGGGGAGTTTGCATAATGCCATCCACCCTTTTTGCCAGCCGTGCGCCACAACATGCCGCTATTTCAAACGCCCCCCTCCTCCATCTGCATCCTGCGGCTCTCCGCCATCGGGGATTGCTGCCACGCACTGGCGCTGGTGCGCGTCATCCAGCGGGAGTGGCCACAGACCCGCATCACCTGGATCACCGGCAAAATCGAGGCAACCCTGTTTGCTGATCTGCCCGGGGTCGAGGTGATCCCCTTCGACAAGAGCAAGGGATGGCGCGGCTATCGCGATCTCTGGCAGACCCTCAAGGGGCGCAAATTCGATGCCCTGCTCCACCTGCAGGCAGCGATGCGAGCCAGCATCGCCACCCTCGGCATCAGCGCTAAGGTCAAACTAGGGTTTGATCGGGAACGGGCCAACGACGGCCAGTGGCTGTTCACCAACCACAAGGTGCCTTCGCCTGCCTCTCCCCATGTGCTGGACGGTTTCCTCGCTTTCGCCAAAGAGCTCGGCATCAAGGATCTGACCCCGGACTGGCAACTGCCCATCAGCGCCGAACATCAGGCGTGGGCAAGGGAGAAGATTGGCGGCAAACCGACCTTGCTTATCTGCGCTGCCGCCAGCAAGGCCTTCAAGAACTGGACTGCCGCAGGCTATGCCGCGCTGGCGGATCATGCGGCCAGCAAGGGATTTCAGGTCTATTTGTGCGGCGGGCCGGCCAAACTGGAGCGGGATCTGGCTGCCGACATCCAGCGCTTAAGCCAGAGCAAGCCGGTCGATCTGGTGGGGCAGACCAACCTCAAGCAGCTGCTGGCGCTGATTGGCGAGGCGAGTCTGGTACTGGCCCCCGATACCGGCCCCACCCATATGGCCACCATAGTGGGCACGCCGGTGATCGGTCTCTATGCCCACCACAATCCGGCCCGCACCGGCCCATATCTGTGCCGCGACTACGTGGTCAGCGTCTATCAGGAGCTGGTCGAGCAGGAGACAGGCAAGCCGCTGGCCGAATTGAGCTGGCGCACCCGTCTCAAAGACCCGGAGGCCATGCGAAAAATCACCAGCGAGCAGGTGACCGCCGCGTTCGATCGGCTCTGTGCAGATCGTCAACTGCCGCAGTGACAGGGCACCTCGGGAATTCCGAGCCATCAGGCAGGGATAACCTGATAGCCTCTGCTCTCAGCCAAAGGCACAATGCAGGCTGATGTGGGTTACGCTCCCGCAGCAAGCTACGAATACTTTGATCGGCTGGAATATGATTCCGGCCGTTTTTTTATTCGCCGCATTCTGGTAAAATTCGCCGCCTTTACATCCTCCTGACTCAAGAATTTTCCGCGTTTTGCGTTTGGCTGTCTCCCTTTCGGGCACAAGACGGCGGTCTCTGCTACAACCAAAACAGCGGTTTCGATTAAAGGTAATAATATGGCGCAACAAGGCACTCTCTATATCATCTCTTCTCCGAGCGGCGCGGGTAAATCCAGTCTGCTCAATGCCTTGCTGACCAACCACAATCAAGCTGGCAAGATGCAGCTGTCGGTTTCCCACACCACTCGCGCCACCCGCCCTGGCGAAGAGCACGGCGTACACTACCACTTCGTCCAGGTGGAAGAGTTCAAGGCGCTGATCGAACGCGGTGATTTTCTGGAGTGGGCCGAAGTGTTCGGCAACTACTACGGCACCTCCCGCGCCACCATCGAAGCCTGTCTGGCCAAGGGGATCGACGTATTCCTCGACATCGACTGGCAGGGTGCCCGCCAGATCCGCGAGCAGATGCCGACCAAATCCATTTTCATCCTGCCCCCCAGCCGGGAAGAGCTGGAACGCCGCCTGATTGGGCGCGGTCAGGACAGCGCCGAAGTGATTGCTGGCCGGATGGCGAAAGCCATTGCCGAAATGGTGCACTACGACGAGTATGACTATGTCATTATCAATGAAGACTTCGAGCAGGCGCTGTTCCAGCTCAGGTCCATTATTGAGTGCCAACGGCTGGAGATGCGTCACCAGCAACAGGCTCAAAAAAACTTGCTGCAACAGCTACTGGCAGAGTAAGCCAAAAACAAGTAAACTTTTGCGTCATTTTTAAACACTGCTTTTCTAAATACAGAAAGCCCAAACACTGGAGTCCTGCATGGCACGCGTTACTGTAGAAGATGCTGTAAAACAGGTAGGTAACCGTTTTGACCTGGTGCTGGTCGCCGCGCGCCGCGCTCGTCAAATCGCGGTACAAGGCAAAGATCCCCTGGTCGACGAAGAGAACGACAAGCCGACTGTGATCGCCCTGCGTGAGATCGAGCTGGGTCTGGTGAATAATCAAGTGATGGACACCCAGGACCGCTACGAACAGCAAGAGCAGGAAGCCGCCGAGCTGGCTGCCGTTGCTGCCATCGCCGAAGGCCGCGGTTAAGTTATTCCTCCGGTTGGCACCCGCCCGGGTGCCGACTGTTCATCCCCATTTACAACCGCTCGAAAACCTCGCAAACTCAGGGCTATACCCTCAATTCCACGAATTGCCGTTTCACCGCTGCGGGGACTGTCTTGTATTTATTTGAAAACCTTAAAGAAATAGCCAGTTCCTACCTGCCGCCAGAGCAGGTTGAGAAGCTCAAGCAAGCCTATGTGGTGGCCCGTGATGCCCACCAGGGCCAGATGCGTTCCAGTGGCGAACCCTATATCACCCACCCCGTTGCCGTTGCCCGAATCCTGGGTGACATGCGCCTCGATCATGAAACCCTGATGGCCGCCGTGCTGCACGACGTCATCGAAGACACCTCTGTCACCAAAGCCGATCTGGCCGAACAATTCGGCAATGCGGTTGCAGAACTGGTGGCCGGGGTCTCCAAGCTCGACAAGCTGAAATTTCGCGATCGCAAAGAGGCGCAGGCCGAGAACTTCCGCAAGATGGTGATGGCAATGACCCAGGATATCCGGGTCATTCTGATCAAGCTGGCCGACCGCACCCACAATATGCGCACTCTGGGTTCCCTGCGCCCGGACAAACGCCGCCGCATCGCCCGGGAAACCCTCGAAATCTTCGCCCCCATCGCCAACCGCCTCGGTATTCACACCATGAAGAACGAGCTGGAAGAGCTGGGCTTCGAGGCGCTCTATCCCATGCGATCCCGCGTGCTGCGCGAATCGGTGCGCCGCGCCCGTGGCAATCGCCGCGAGATCATCGACTCCATCCAGAGCGAAATCAGCGGTCGCCTGAAAGAGGCGGGGATCGAGCATCAGGTCAGTGGCCGCGAGAAGAATCTCTTCTCCATCTACAACAAGATGGAGAAAAAAGAGCTGCAATTTCATGAGGTAATGGATATCTACGCCTTTCGTGTCAAAGTGAAGGACATAGATACCTGTTACCGGGTGCTGGGGCAGATGCACAGCCTCTACAAACCGCGCCCCGGCCGCTTCAAGGATTACATCGCCATCCCCAAGACCAACGGCTACCAGTCGCTGCACACCTCTCTGGTGGGGCCGCACGGGGTACCGGTCGAGGTGCAAATTCGCACCGAGTTCATGGATCAGATGGCCGACAAAGGGGTTGCCGCCCACTGGGCCTACAAGCAGGATGGCGACAGCTCGGGCACCACTGCCCAGATCCGCGCCCAGCGCTGGATGCAGAGCCTGCTGGAATTGCAGCAGAGCGCCGGCAGCTCGTTTGAATTTATCGAAGGGGTCAAAACCGACCTCTTCCCCGACGAGATCTACGTGTTCACGCCGGAAGGACGAATCATGGAGCTGCCCGCTGGCGCCACGCCGGTGGACTTTGCCTATACGGTGCACACCGACATCGGCCACGCCTGCGTCGGTTCGCGGGTCGACCGCCACCCCTACCCGCTCAGCAGCCCGCTGCACTCGGGCCAGACGGTGGAGATCATCACGGCGCCGGGGGCTCGCCCCAATGCAGCCTGGCTCAACTTCGTGGTGACCACCAAGGCTCGCTCCAAGATCCGCCAGTTCCTCAAGAACCTGCGCACCGAAGAGTCGGTGGTGCTGGGTCGCCGCCTGCTCAACCATGCACTAGGCGCCAAGAATATCGAAGATATTCCCGAGCCACGCATCAAGCAGGTGCTGGCCGATACCAAGCACGAAAATCTACAGGGGCTGCTGGCCGATGTGGGCCTCGGCAACGCCATGAGCGTCATGGTGGCGCGCCGCATGCTGGGGGATGAACTGCCGCCGGAAGAGCAGCCCAAAACCAGCAGCAAGAAGATGCCGATCAAGGGTGCCGACGGCATGCTGGTCACCTTCGCCAACTGCTGCCGTCCGATCCCGGGGGATGCCATTATCGCCCACATCAGCCCGGGCAAGGGTCTGGTGATCCACCAGGAAGCCTGCCGCAACATCAAGGGCTACAGCAAGGAGCCGGACAAGTACCTGCCGGTGCAGTGGGAAGTGGACAAGGAGCAGGAACAGGAGTTCCGCACCGGTATCAGCATCGAAATCGTCAACCATCAGGGTGCGCTGGCCGAGCTGGCCAACGTGATTGCCGCCACCGGCGCCAACATTCACGCCATCAGCACCGAAGAAAAGGATGGCCGGGTCTATCAGGTCAGCCTGCTCATCACCACCAAGAGCCGCATCCACCTGGCCAACATCATGCGCAAGATCCGCGTGATGCCCAACGTGCTCAAGGTGAGCCGACAGAAGAACTGAACACAGGCGGCGCAAGCCGCCTGCTGCTTTTATTGAGACAAGCCATGACCCCCGAACGCTTCAAGCGCATCACCGACATGCTGGCCCAGCGTCAGCTCGATTTGACCGTCTGTATGGAAGAGGTACACAAACCTCACAATCTGGCCGCCATCGTGCGTACCGCCGATGCCATCGGCATCCACCGGGTACACGCCGTCTGGCCCAAAACCTGGATCCACAAGCGCAAGGGCACCGCCCGCGGCAGCCAGAACTGGGTGGATGTAAAACTGCACCCGGATATCGGCACAGCCGTTGCCGAGCTGAAAGCCTCCGGCATGCAGATCCTGGCGACCCATCTCTCTGAAAGCTCCGTCGATTTTCGCGCCATCGATTACACCAAACCAACCGCCATTCTGGTGGGTCAGGAGAAGCACGGCATCGGTGAAGAGGCGCTGGCGCTGGCCGACCACCATATCGTCATCCCCATGGTGGGCATGGTGCAGTCCCTCAACGTCTCGGTGGCTGCCGCCGCCATCCTCTACGAGGCGCAGCGCCAGCGCGAGCTGGCCGGCTGCTATCAACGCGGCTGCCCGCTCACACTGGAGGAGCAGAACAGCATCCTGTTCGAGGGGGGTTATCCTATCTATGCCCAGCTCTGCAAAGAGAAAGAGATGCCCTACCCCCAGCTCGGCCCGGCCGGTGAAATTCTGGCGGACGAAGAGTGGTGGCAACGGATGCAGCTGACCCGCAAAGGGTGGGCGCAGCAGAGCGAACAGGACGATCCGCAGGAGGAGTGATGGATAACCCTTTTGGCAGCTGGCTGGAATCGCAAATCATCCGGGATCACCTGACCAACCCGAACATAGAGGCCGGCGACTACAGCTACTACTCCGGCTACTACCACGGTAAGCCGTTCGAGGATCACTGCGTCCGTTACCTGCTCGGCGATGGCTCGACCCGCGACACCTGGGAGAGCGGCCTCTGGGGCGAGGTGGACCGGCTGATCATCGGCAAGTTCTGCTCCATCGGCTCGGGCGCCACCTTCATGCTGGCGGGCAATCAGGGCCACCGGCTGGATTGGGTTTCCACCTTCCCGTTCAATCCCGACACCTTTGGCGAAGGGGCCCGCAGCGGCTTTCTGCGCAAGGGAGACACCCGGATTGGCAACGATGTCTGGATCGGCTCGGAAGCGATGATCATGCCCGGCATCACCATAGGTGATGGTGCGGTCATCGCCACCCGCGCCGTGGTGACCAAGGATGTGGCCCCTTACACCATAGTCGGCGGCAACCCGGCCCAGCCGATCCGCCGCCGTTTCAGCGATGAGCAGATCCTCATGCTGCAAGAGATGCAGTGGTGGGACTGGCCCCTGCCCCGCTTGCAAACCAGCATGACGCTGCTCTGCTCGGGGGATATCGCCGCCCTTTATCACCATTGGCAACAGGAGTGTTCCTGATGAAATCCCTCTCTCTTTCCCTGTTGGCCCTGACCCTGTTTTCTGCCGGAGCCCTTGCCGTGACCAATACCTATCAGCTCACCAGCGAAGCCGATGTACCCAGCCTCTACCAGCAAACCCTGCCCGACTTCTGGCGCCAGCATGCGGTTGAAGGAGAGTTCAAGGGCAAGGATGGGGTGACCATCCGCTATGCCGCGCTGCGGCAGGAGAAGGTTGATCGCGCCATCCTCATCGTCAATGGCCGGGTCGAAAGCTACCTCAAGTATCAGGAGCTGGCGTGGGATCTCTGGCGTCAGGGCTACAGCCTCTATCTCATCGACCATCGTGGTCAGGGGATGTCCGACCGGATGCTGAATGACCCGCAGAAGGGATATGTCGACCAGTTCGACGATTATGTGGTCGATCTCAAGCAGTTTCACGACCAGATAATCATGGCGGACCAGCCTGCCAAGCTGTTCCTGCTGGCCCACTCCATGGGCGGCGCCATCTCGGCCCGCTATCTGGAACGCTGGCCCGATGATATCAAGGCGGCCGTGCTCTCCTCCCCCATGTTGGGCATCAATCTCGGCGGTCTGCCCAAGTGGCTGGCCAAGGGATTGGCGAGCACCATAGGCACGGTCGGCGGCTGGCTTGGCGAGCCTCCCTACGGCCCCGGTCAGGGCGCCTATCAGGATCACGGCTTTGCCGACAACGAGCTGACTCACAGTCAGTCCCGCTATCAGGCGTTTCGCCAAATCTACGAGCAGCACCCGCAGATCAAGCTGGGTGGCGCTACCGCGCACTGGATTTATCAGGGGATCACTGGTGCCGATGCCGCCATCGCCGATGCGGACGCCATCAAAACCCCGCTGCTGGTGCTGCAAGCTGGCAACGACAGTGTGGTGGACAATGCCGCGCAGGATCGCTTCTGCACCATTGCCAAGTGTGAAGGGGGCAAACCGCTGCGCATCGAGGGAGCCTGGCACGAACTGTTTATCGAATCCGATGACAAACGCCAGCCCGCCCTGACCGAGATGGTCGACTTTTTCGCCCGCTTCTGAGCTGGCTATTTTTTGTAACCCTAAATAAATGGGGTGACAATGCGGGCTAAGGTAAACTGCCCCTGTTTTCAATCGATGCCGAGGTAATGATGTTCAAGGTAGTTGTATCCGATCTCGATGGCACTCTGCTCAACAAGCAGCACCAGATCTCTCCCCGTACCCGGGATACCCTGCACCGCCTGGTAGAACAAGGTGTGAAATTCGTGGTCGCCACCGGCCGTCATCACGTTGACGTACGCAGCTTCCGCGATGCGCTGGGGATGGACATCTACCTCATTACTTCCAATGGCGCCGTGGTCCATGACAAACAGGATCAGCTGATTTTCAACCAGCCGCTGCCGACCGAGATTGCCGCCGAGCTGATTGCACTGGAGCGAGATCCCTCTATCCACCTCAATGTCTATCAGGGTGATGACTGGGTGGTGGAAGAAGAGCTGCCCTGGCTGCTGCAGTTCCACGACGAGTCAGGGTTCACCTACCGCCTGGTCGATGACCTGAAACAGGAACCGAAAGAGCAGATCAACAAGGTGTTCTACATCGGCGACCACGAGAAGCTGCTGAAGATCGAGGCACACCTCAACCAGCGCTATGGCGATCAGCTCAACGTCACCTTCTCATTGCCGGACTGCCTCGAAGTGATGCACGCCGGGGTGCACAAGGGCAATGCTGTGCGAGCCGTGCTGGAGCAGAACGGTTTCGATATGTCGGAGGCGATCGCCTTCGGCGATGGCATGAACGACTTCGAGATGTTGACCATGGTGGGACGCGGCATCGTGATGGGCAACGCCCATGACCGCCTGAAAATGGCGCTGCCGGAGTATGAGCAGACCCTCACCTCTGACGAAGATGGCGTCGCCGTCTATCTGGAGAAGCTGTTCGAGCTGGAGAGCGTCAGCGCAGCCTGATCCTCTTCAGCCCGCTATCCGATTCAGCAAAGCCTCACCATGTGAGGCTTTGTTTTTTCAGAGTCTCCAGCCAAGGATTGGGCCGCTGCCAGCTGAAGCTCTGGTTCGCCCCGCCGTAGCATTCAGCCAACCGCAGAGGCGTGCCGGGAGTATGGCGTCGCCCGGCCACATCGAGGCAGCGGGAGACCTTGCTGTTGAAAAGCCTGTCTTTCTGCCACTCCCACTGCGCCTGACCGTCACAGGGTGCCAGCATCACTTCGCTGTCGTTTTTGGCTTGCAAACAGAGATCCTGCAGGCGCAACTCACCCAGATCCCACTCGAACAATTGATCGTCTTTTCCGCTGCAAGGTTGTGCCAACACCTTCTGTTGGGACACCGCAACGCAAAAATCACCGCTGGTCAGCAAGGGGGAGAGAGAACGCTCCTCCTGCGGTTGTGATGCAATGGAGCCCATCATCACATCGGTGGATGGCGGCTTGATGGTACACCCCCCCAGCAGCAAGGCAGCCAGCATGGCGGGGGAGCAAGCAAAGGAAATTTTGTTATTCATGGAAAAATGCCTGAAATGGGCCGATGACATCCGGTTGTCAGTGACTCGAGGCTGAAGCATAACCGAAAGGCGGGGCGCGCAGCCCAAATAGAGTGTAAACAGACGTAACAGGGAGAGAGTACTGGCCCAGCGGAGGCCAGAAAGCAAAAAACCCCGCCGAAGCGAGGTTTTTCTAAATGTGGTCGGTGATAAAGGATTCGAACCTTTGACCCTCTGGTCCCAAACCAGATGCGCTACCGGACTGCGCTAATCACCGAGGCTATTTCTTTCAAAATAGTTTACTTCAAAAAAACAAAGACGACCTGATGGTCATCCTCGTCATACAGCAAGTATGGTGCGAAGAGAGGGACTCGAACCCTCACACCCGGGGGGCACTAACACCTGAAGCTAGCGCGTCTACCAATTCCGCCACCTTCGCGTACCTGACAAGCTGTAAAATGGGGTGGCTGATGGGGCTCGAACCCACGACAACCGGAATCACAATCCGGGACTCTACCAACTGAGCTACAGCCACCACAGCTGTTTTCGTTCCACAACAACGCCCGTTTAACCGACGCACTTTTGATGGTGCGCCCGACAGGATTCGAACCTGTGACCTCTGCCTCCGGAGGGCAGCGCTCTATCCAGCTGAGCTACGGGCGCTACGCTGTCGAACGGGGCGCATTATTAATGATGGTTTCTGGTTTGTCTACACTTTTCTGTCACCGAAGGACTGTTCGTTGTTTTTTCAGGCAATCTGTGTGTTTTTCTTCCACATTCCTGCCTGTAGCCTGACAAAAGGCATACATCCCCGCATCAGTTCATCTTGCCGTCTTGACTTGATGTTGTGCCCATCTAGAATGAATGAACGTTCATTCAATCGAAAGTCACACTGATGATTCTGGATAAAAAAGAGAGCATCTTCAACGCGGCCCATGAGGTGCTGGGTGAACGGGGTTTTCATGGTCTGTCGATTGCAGAAGTCGCCAAGAAGGCCAATGTTGCCACCGGCACCATCTATCGCTACTTCGGTGACAAGGATGATCTGATCCGGCAACTGCATCAGCACACTATCTTGCAGTGTGTCCCCATGGTCATGGCAGATGTAGCGATCGATAAAGTTTCATTTCAACAATTCCGCCAACTATGGCTCAATATTCACGCCATTTTTGTTAATGAACCCAACGCAATAAAGTGCAAATTACAGTACGAGAGCTCTCCGCTAGGGGCAGAATTGGAGACCAATCCTGTCATTCTGGCCGCTTGGGAGCCTCTGGACCGATTCTTTGAACAGGGCGTTGAACAAGGATTGTTTATTGATTTACCGATACGGGCACTCCAGGTGTTGAGTCTGGACAGTGTCATGCATCTGGCCCTGCAGTGCAGGGTTCACAACATCACGCTGACCGAATCGCAGTTGGAAACCGCGATCCGAGCCAGCTGGAATGCCATTTTATCCCCCAATCTTTCCACCTCAGGAGCCTGTTCATGAAAAAGTGGATGGCCATTATGTTGCTGATAGCGATCGCCTTGTTTGGCAGCGTCATCGGCTTCAATTTGTTCAAACAGAAGATGATTGCCCAATATATGGCCAACCGGCCGGAACCCGAGTTCCCCGTCACCGCCATGGTGACCAAGGCGCAGGATTGGGTACCGACCATCGAAGCAATCGGCTTCATCGAACCGAATCAGGGGGTGACCCTCTCCACCGAACTGGCCGGCACCATTGATGCTATCACCTTCGAGTCGGGCAAACCGGTCAAGGCTGACCAGCTGCTGTTGAGCCTGGACTCCACCGTGGAGCGGGCCAATCTGCGCGCCTCCCAGGCCAAGCTGCCGGCGGCAAAAGCCAAGTTCGATCGTTTCCAGAACCTCTACAAGACCAGCTCCATCTCCAAAGAGCAGCTGGATGAGGCGGAAGCGGCCTATCGCTCGCTGGAAGCGGATATCGAGAGTCTGAAGGCGACCATTGCCCGTCGTGAAGTGCGTGCGCCCTTTAGCGGCGTGGTCGGCCTGCGCAATGTGTTCCTCGGTCAGTATCTGCAGCCGGGCACCGATATCGTGCGCCTGGAAGATACCAGCGTGATGCGCCTGCGCTTCACCGTGCCCCAGACCGATATCTCCAAAATCAAGCTGGGCCAGACCATCAAGATCAATGTGGATGCCTATCCGCAAACCCAGTTTGACGGCCATATCACCGCTATCGAGCCTGCGGTCAACTTCCAGAGCGGCCTGATCCAGGTACAGGCAGACATTCCGAACAACGACGGTCAGCTCCGTTCCGGTATGTTCGCCCGCGCCAGCATCATTCTGCCGACGGTGAAAGATCAGATTGTGATCCCGCAAACCGCTATCTCCTTCACCCTTTACGGTCAGAACGTCTACGTGCTCAAAGAGGGCGAAGAGACCGACAAAGAGGGTAACAAGGTGAAAGTGCTGCGAGCCAAGCAGGTTGTGGTCAAGGCGGGTGAGCGCCGTGGCAACGATGTGCATGTGCTCTCTGGCATTCAGGCCGGTGACCAGATCGTACTGTCGGGTCAGGTTCGCCTGAGCAACGACACCAAGGTGCATGTGGTCGAGAACGATGCCCTGGCCGTTCCGGCACAAACCCCGATGCTGTAAGCGCGGAGATCTGCGATGCGATTTACTGACATATTTATAAAACGGCCTGTGCTGGCGATCTCGCTCAGCTTCCTGATCGCCTTGCTGGGCTTTCAGGCCATCTTCAAGATGCAGGTACGGGAATACCCCGAGGTGACCAACACGGTGATCACCGTCAGCACTGGCTACTATGGCGCCAGTTCTGATCTGATCCAGGGGTTCATCACCCAGCCGCTGGAACAGGCGGTCGCGCAAGCCGACAACATCGACTTCATGACCTCCTCCAGCCAGCTGGGTAGCTCCACCATCACTGCATACATGAAGCTCAATACCGACCCCAACGCCGCGCTGTCCGACATCCTGGCGAAGGTGAACTCGGTGCGCTCTCAGTTGCCGAAAGAGGCGGAAGACCCCTCGGTCACCTCCTCCACCGGTTCAACCACGGCGGTGCTCTACCTCGGCTTTACCAGCCCGGAGCTCAACTCCAGCCAGATCACCGACTATCTGGAGCGGGTTATCAAGCCGCAGCTCTTTACTGTCGGCGGGGTCTCCAAGGTTGACCTCTACGGCGGTGTCGAGTTTGCCCTGCGGGTATGGCTGGATCCGGCCAAGATGGCGGCCTTCAACCTGACTGCCAGCGACGTGATGACGGTGCTCAACAGCAACAACTATCAGTCCGCGACAGGTCAGGCGACCGGTTACTTCACCCTGTTCAATGGCAATGCCGAGACCCAGGTCAAGGATGTCGACGAGCTGAAGCGACTGGTGGTGGCTACCCGCGACGGCAAGGTGATCCGTCTGGCGGACATCGCCAAGGTAACCCTCGAGAAGAGTCACGATGTCTATCGTGCCAGCGCCAATGGTCGCGAAGCCGTGGTCATGGCGGTCAACGCCGCCCCGACAGCCAACCCCATCAACATCGCCCGCGATGTGCTGGCACTGCTGCCGAGCCTTGAGCGCAATATGCCGAGCACCATGCGTCTCAACGTGATGTATGACTCCACCGTGGCGATCAACGAGTCCATCCACGAGGTTATCAAGACCATCCTGGAGGCAGCCGCCATCGTTCTGGTGGTCATCACCCTGTTCCTCGGCTCGTTCCGCGCGGTCATCATCCCGATCATCACCATTCCGCTCAGTCTTATCGGCGTGGTGATGATGATGGATATGTTCGGCTTCTCGATAAACCTGATGACCCTGCTGGCGATGGTGCTGGCGATCGGTCTGGTGGTGGATGACGCCATCGTGGTGCTGGAGAACGTCGACCGCCATATCAAAGAAGGTGAAGAGCCGTTCCGGGCCGCCATTATCGGTACCCGTGAAATTGCGGTGCCGGTTATCGCCATGACGGTCACCCTGGCGGCGGTATACGCACCTATCGCCCTGATGGGGGGTATCACCGGCTCCCTGTTCAAGGAGTTTGCCCTGACCCTGGCAGGTGCCGTGTTCGTCTCGGGCATCATCGCCCTGACCCTGTCACCGATGATGTGTTCCAAGATGCTCAAGGCCAACGAGCAACCGGGCAAATTCGAGAGCACGGTCCACCACCTGCTGGAACGGATGACCGATCGCTACGACAGCATGCTGCACGCCGTGATGAAAAAGCGCCCCGTCATCGTGGTGTTCGCCGTCATCGTGTTCGCCAGCCTGCCGTTGCTGTTCAAGTTCATCCCGAGCGAACTGGCACCGTCAGAGGACAAGGGGGTAATGGCCGTGCTGGGTACCGCACCGTCCAACGCCAACCTGGACTACATCGAAAACACCATGGCGGATGTGAACAAGATCCTGGACGAGCAGCCCGAGATCGCCTTCTCCCAGGTCTTCTCAGGGGTGTTCAACGCCAACCAGGCGTTCGGTATCGCCTCCATGGTGCCCTGGAGCCAACGTGAAGCGAGCCAGAAAGAGGTGCTGGATCGGGTCGCCAATCTGGTTAAAGACATCCCGGGTATGGCCATCACCACCTTCCAGTTCCCGGAACTGCCGGGAGCATCGAGTGGTCTGCCGATCCAGTTCGTCATCACCACCCCGAACAGCTTCGAAAGCCTGTTCCTGGTGGCCGGTGAAATTCTGGCCGCGGCGCAGAGTAACGGTCAGTTCGTCTATTCGGATCTCGATCTGAACTACGACTCCGCCACCATGAAGATCCGCATCGACAAGGACAAGGCGGGTGCCTACGGCATCACCATGCAGGATATCGGTATCACCATGGGCACCATGATGGCGGACGGTTACGTCAACCGTATCGACCTGGATGGCCGCTCCTACGAGGTGATCCCGCAGGTCGAGCGCAAATACCGTCTCAATCCGGAGTCCATCAAGGGCTACTACGTGCGGGCCGCAGATGGCAAGTCGATCCCGCTCGGCAGCCTGATCACCATTGAAGTGGTTGGCGAGCCCCGCGCCCTGCCCCACTTCAACCAGCTGAACTCCGCCACTATCGGTGCCGTTCCGGCTCCGGGTGTGGCCATGGGTGATGCGATCAACTGGTTCCAGACCACCGCCGACGAGAAGCTGCCGCAAGGCTATCGTTACGACTTCATGGGTGAAGCCCGTCAGTTCGTCACCGAAGGCAATGCGCTCTATGCCACCTTCGCGCTGGCACTGGCGATCATCTTCCTGGTGCTGGCGATCCAGTTCGAGTCGGTGCGTGACCCGCTGGTCATCATGGTCTCTGTACCGCTCGCCATCAGTGGAGCATTGATTGCCCTGGCATGGGGACTAGCGACCATGAACATCTACTCCCAGGTGGGCCTCATCACCCTGGTGGGTCTGATTACCAAGCACGGCATCCTGATCTGTGAAGTAGCGAAGGAAGAGCAGCTGCTGCGCGGCATGAACCGGATGGAAGCCGTGATGCAAGCCGCCAAGGTGCGTCTGCGTCCGATCCTGATGACCACCGCCGCCATGATTGCCGGTCTGATCCCGCTGCTCTACGCCGCAGGCGCCGGTGCAGCACAGCGGTTCAGCATCGGTATCGTCATCGTGGCAGGCCTTGCCATCGGTACCCTGTTCACCCTGTTCGTACTGCCGGTGATCTACACCTATCTGGCTTCCGAGCACAAACCCTTGCCGGTATTCGATGAAACCATTCCGCCCAAGGCAAACGGCGGACACTGATCATCAATCACTTGCCAAGGCCCCGATACGGGGCCTTTTTTATGGTTCGCAGGAAAGACGACATAAGTCCATGAAGCAGTTAAACTAAAAAACACAACATCCAGACCGCAAGGACGCCATGTCAGGACTCATCTCCAAGACCGCCGAGGCTGTAGGCCGCAACGGACTCTCATACCGCCTGCTCTCCTATATTCTGGTGTGTAGTACCGTATTGGCGATGATCATTACGGTGCTGCAACTCGCCTGGGATTACCGCAAGGATGTCGCCGTCATCGAAGACAGCATCGGCCAGATCGAAGCCTCCTTTTTGCAACCTATTGCCGCCAGCTTGTGGAACCTCGATGAGGAGCAGGTCAAGGTGCAGATCGAAGGGATCATGAACCTGCCCAACATGCAGTTTGTGATGGTCAAGGAGATGCTCGGCAACTCCGAAGTGCCATTGTTGACCCAGGGAGTGGAACGGGAAAGCTATGACATCTCCCAGGAGTTCAATCTCACCTATCAGGGGGAAATTGTCGGCAAGCTGTTTGTCGCCGCGTCGCTGGAGCAGATTTACCAGCGTCTGATTGAGAAGTCAGTGCTGATCATGGTCAGCCAGACCATCAAGACCCTGGTGGTCTCATTTTGTATCCTGATCATCATTTACTATCTGGTGGTCAGACACATCAACCGCATCGCCAACTACGCCCAGAAGTTCAACCTCGATCGGCTCGACATGGAGCTGGTGCTGGAGGGGCGTCCGCAACCACGCAAGAAACCCGACGAACTGGATACCCTGGTGTCCACCCTCAACCAGATGCGCACCCGGCTACGTGACGAGCTGGTCGCTCGTCATCAGGCGGTGGAACAACTGCAACAGGAGCGGGATTTCTCCGCCACCCTGATCAACTCCGCCAACATGGTCATCTGCTGCATGGAACCAGACTTGACCATCGCCAGCATCAATCCGGCAGCCATCCTGCTGACCGGTTATCACCAACAGGAGCTGCTCCAGCACAACTGGCTGGATCTCTTCGTCAGCCCGACCCAGCGGGAAGAGCTGAACAATATCCTGAACGAAGAGGGGTCACTGGCAGACAAAGAGGTCATCATGCATGACCAGCAGGCCCACGAGCTGGTGCTGCAGTGGACCTTCGTACCCTTCTATGAAGGGCCGAACCTCAAGTACCAGATCGGGTTCGGCTACGACATCACCCAACTGAAAAAGGTCGAGCGGGAGATTATCCAGCTCAATGAGCAGCTGGAAGGAAAAGTGGTGGAACGTACCCGCAGCCTGAGTGAAGCCAACAACCAGCTGGGCAAGGCGTACGACGACCTGAAACAGGCCCAGCAAACCCTGGTGGAGTCGGAGAAGATGGCCTCCCTCGGCTCGCTGGTGGCCGGGGTGGCACACGAGATCAATACCCCAATCGGCATCAGTGTGACCGCCTCCTCCTACCTGCAGGAACGGGTTGCCGATTTCAAATCTCATATAGAGTCAAAACAGCTGTCGCGTTCCTATCTCAACGAGTTCACCGTCAACCTCGACGAGTCGATGCAGCTGCTGCAGAGCAACCTGCGCCGCGCCTCTGAGCTGATTGCCAGCTTCAAGCAGGTAGCTGTCGACCAGTCATCGGAAGCACGCTACAACTTCAGCCTCGCCGACAACCTCCATCAGGTGGTGGTCTCGCTTGGCCACAAACTGAAGAAGAGCCAGTGCGAAGTGGATATCCAGTGCGATCCCAAGCTGTCTATATTCTCCTTCCCGGGCAGTTTTACCCAGATCTACTCGAACCTGATCCTCAACTCCATCAACCACGGGTTCGACAACTGGGACAAACCGAAGAAGATCACCATCAAGGTGGAACAGCAGGGAGAGGAGCTGTTTATCGACTATTCGGACAATGGCCGCGGCATCCCGCCCGAAATCTTGCCGCGCATCTTCGATCCCTTCGTCACCTCCAAGCGGGGTCAGGGTGGCAGCGGTCTGGGCACCCACATCATCTACAACCTGGTGGTGCAACTGCTGAAAGGCCGTATCAGCTGTGCCAGCGAACCGGGCCAGGGCGCCCAGTTCCATATTCGCCTGCCGATCCAACATAACTGAGTGCTGGCTCTTGTGAGCCAGCCGCTTTATCCCCATCATGCTGTGATTGCATTCTTAATGAGCGGAGAACCTCGCAATGGCACAGCATTTTGACTATATCGCCATCGGCGGCGGCAGCGGCGGTATTGCTTCTGCCAACCGGGCTGCCATGTACGGTAAGAAAGTTGCCCTGATTGAAGCCAAAGAGTTGGGTGGAACCTGCGTCAACGTAGGCTGCGTACCGAAGAAGGCTATGTGGTATGCAGGCCAGATCGCCGATGCCCTGAAATATGGCGCCGACTACGGCTTTGACACCACCCTCAACCACTTCAACTGGGCCAAGCTGGTCGAGTCCCGCCAGGCCTACATAGGCCGCATTCACCAGTCCTATCAGAACGTGCTGGGCAAGAACCAGATCACCGTCATCAAGGGCTTCGCCCGCTTCGTCAGCAGCAACACCATCGAGGTTAATGGCGAGCACTACACGGCCGATCATATCCTGATCGCTACCGGTGGCCGCCCGGAAATTCCGGCGATCCCGGGTGCCGAGCTGGGTATCGACTCCGACGGTTTCTTTGACCTGCAAAGCCAGCCCAAGCGGGTTGCCGTGGTGGGTGCTGGCTACATCGCAGTCGAGATCGCTGGCGTGATGCAGGCACTCGGCTCAGAGACCCATCTGGTGGTGCGCAAGCACGCGCCGCTGCGCAACTTCGACCCCATGATCCACGAGACTCTGGTCGAAATCATGGCGCAGGAAGGGCCCAAGCTGCACACCCACGCCATTCCCAAAGCCGTGCTCAAGAACGCTGACAACAGCCTGACCCTGCAACTGGAAGATGGTCGCCACCTCACCGTTGACTGCCTGATCTGGGCCATCGGCCGGGTACCGGCTACCGACAACCTCAACCTGGCTGCCGCTGGCATCACGCTGGACGAGAAGGGCTTTATCCCGACCGACAAGTTCCAGAACACCGCCGTCGCCAACATCTATGCAGTGGGTGACAACACGGGGCGCATCCAACTCACCCCGGTGGCTGTCGCCGCGGGCCGTCGCCTCTCCGAACGGCTGTTCAACAACAAGCCGAACGAGCACCTCAACTACGATCTGGTGCCGACCGTGGTGTTCAGCCACCCGCCCATCGGCACCATAGGCCTGACCGAACCGGAAGCCATCGCCCAATACGGCGAGGACCAGGTGAAGGTCTACCGCAGCCAGTTCACCGCCATGTACTCGGCACTGACCCAGCATCGCCAGCCCACCCGGATGAAGCTGGTCTGTGTCGGCCCGGAAGAGAAGGTGGTCGGTCTGCACGGCATCGGCTTTGCGATGGACGAGATCCTGCAAGGCTTCGGCGTCGCCATGAAGATGGGCGCCACCAAGGCTGATTTCGACAACTGCGTGGCGATCCATCCGACCAGTGCAGAAGAGTTCGTGACAATGCGATAGGTACGTTTGAAGTCGGCCTGTCATTATCAGGCCAACTTCAACAACTACGTTCCCACGCCTCATCCCACCAGCGCTGAAGAGTTCGTGACGATGCGATAGGTACGTTTGAAGTTGACCTGTCACGAGCAGCCGGCTTCGACAACCATCTAACCCCTTCTCCCAAACCCGGCTCAGGCCGGGTTTTTTGATCCCTCCTCGCTATTTCTCTCGCAAATCCGCCGTTCTTTACGCCGATTTTACGCCTGCCACATGGCGCTTTATGGCGCCTTTACGCCTGTTTTACATACCCTTTTCAGCGTCAATGACACCAACAGAGTCGATATGGTCTTACATCGGCTCTCGCAGCTAATTATCTCAATGGAGTCGATATGAATTGGCTATATCTGCTGCTCGTCCTCGCCTTGATGGCCTATCTGATGCGCGCACTCACGCGCAGTCACGAGTGAGGGACTACCTATATGCAGCAAGAAATTATCTACCCGGTGGCCAGCAAACTGCCGAGCCTCGTGAGCAATCCAATGCGTGCCCTGACGCACCGTGACCACGAGTGAGGAACTAGAACATGTGGCAAGAAATAATCTATCCGGTTGCCTTCGTGCTGCTGGTTCTGCTGCCGGCACCGCTGCTGGGCAACTACATCTACCGGGTATTTGAAGGCAAAATCCACTGGCTGGCACCGGTCGAGCGCGCCACGCTGGCTTGCTGTGGCACCGATGGACGGGAACAGGACTGGAAGTCCTACGCCCTCAGCCTGCTGGCCTTCAACGGCGCCGGTTTCGGTCTGCTGTTCCTGATCCTGATGGCGCAGGGGTTGCTGCCCCTCAACCCGCAACAACTGCCGGGTCTGAGTTGGCAACTGGCATTCAACACCGCGGTCAGCTTTATGACCAACACCAACTGGCAAGCCTATTCCGGTGAGGCCAGCCTCTCCTACTTCAGCCAGATGGTGGGCCTGACCACCCAGAACTTCGTCTCCGCAGGGACGGGCGCAGCCGTCGCCATTGCCCTGTTCCGCGGTATCGCCCGCCAGCAGACCATCAACCTTGGCAACTTCTGGCAGGATCTGGTGCGTTTCTGCCTCTATGTGCTGCTGCCCATCGCGCTGATCATGGCGCTGGTGCTGGTATGGCAAGGGGTGCCGCAAAGCCTCTCCGCCTATCTGTCGTTCCACGGTGTGGAGGGTCAGGAGCAGCTGCTGCCCCTCGGCCCGGCGGCCTCGCAGATCTCCATCAAGCAACTGGGCTCCAACGGCGGCGGCTTCTTCGGCATCAACTCGGCACATCCGTTCGAGAACCCGACAGCCCTCTCCAACTGGCTGGAGATGGTCGCCCTGCTCACCATCGCCGCCGCCATGGTCTTTACTCTGGGCCGCTATGTGAAGGACATGGCCCACAGCCGCGCCATTCTCGGTGCCATGACCCTCATGCTGGTGCTGGGGCTCTTCGTCTCCCTCTCCCAGGAGCTGAAACCGGATCACGCCCTCGCCCAGCTCACCACTGACGCCAGCAACATGACTGGCAACTGGGAAGGCAAGGAGAGCCGCTTCGGCCCTGTGCTCTCCAGCATCTGGGAAGTGGCGACTACTGCCGCCTCCAACGGTGCCGTCAACGCCATGCACGACAGCTTTACTCCGCTCGGCGGCATGGTGGGCATGATCAACATGCTGCTGGGTGAGGTCATCTTCGGCGGGGTCGGCTCCGGTATCTACGGCATGATGCTGTTCGTACTGCTGACCGTGTTCCTGTGCGGCCTGATGGTCGGGCGCACCCCGACCTATCTGGGCAAACGCCTCGGCATCACCGAGATGAAGTGGGTAGTCGCCAGCATGCTGGTCATGCCGGTGGGGGTTTTGGTGATCGGCGGTGTCACCCTGCTGATGCCGGATGCCAGCACCATCATCGGCCATGATGGCCCGCACGGTCTGTCACGCCTCATCTACGCCTACGCCTCGGCTGCCGGCAACAACGGCTCCGCCTTTGCCGGTTTTGCCGCCGGTGACAACTGGCAGTGCATCGCCATCGGTCTGGCCATGCTGCTCGGTCGCTTCGGCTACATCATTCCGGTACTGGCCATCGCCGGTCAGCTGGCCCGCGCGCCCCGTCAGGAGACGAGCGAAGGGGACTTCCCCATCAGCGGCCCGCTGTTCGTTACCCTACTGATCATCACCGTCCTGCTGATAGGTGGCCTCTCCTTCCTGCCGGTGCTGGCACTGGGCCCGGTGGCTGAACATCTGAGTCTGATCGGAGGTGCATTCTGATGAACCTGACCCTGTCGATCACCATCCGGATGCCAATGGCCAACTATCTGATGCTGGGAGCTTTCCAATGAGCAAGTCCACTGCAATGAGCACTGACACCATGTTGGTGAAGGGCAAAAAACAGAAATCACAGATCATCCAGGCAATGGTTGAGGCCCTCTATCGCTTCAATCCCAAGGCGCTGTTTGGCAGTCCCATCCTGTTCACCCTCTGGCTGGCCGCAGTCATGGCGACCGTGGAGTCCCTGCTGGGGCAGCCTTTCTCCGGCGTTGCTCCCTCACTGGCCTGGCAGCTGACCGCCTGGCTCTGGCTGACCCTCTGGTTTGCCAACTTCGCGGAAACCCTGGCCGAGGGGCGCGGCAAGGCCCGCGCCGACAGCCTGAAAGCGGGCATGAGCCAGCTCAAGGCCCGTCGGGTGGCGAATGCCAAAGATGGTCAGGGCGAGTGGGTACCCGCCACCAGCCTGATGAAGGGGGACCTGGTGCTGGTACGCAGCGGCGAGATGATCCCGGCCGACGGCGAAGTGATCGCCGGTATCGCCTCGGTCAACGAGGCCGCCATCACCGGCGAATCCGCCCCCGTCATCCGCGAGTCGGGTACCGACCGCAGCGGTGTAACCGGCAATACCACCGTCGTTTCAGACGAGATCTGGGTACGCGTCAGCAACAATCCGGGCGAAAGCACGCTGGATCGGATGATCGCACTGGTGGAAGGGGCCAAGCGCCAGAAAACGCCCAATGAGATGGCGCTGGATGCCCTGCTGGTGGGCCTGACCCTGATCTTCCTGTTGGTGGTCGCCACCCTGCCCTGGTTCCTCGACTACAACGGCACCCAGGTACCGCGCCTCTACCTGATCGCTCTCTTTATCACTCTGATCCCGACCACCATCGGCGGCCTGCTCTCCGCCATCGGTATTGCCGGTATGGATCGACTGGTGAAGCTGAACGTCATCGCCAAGTCTGGCCGTGCCGTGGAAGCGGCCGGTGACGTGCGTACCCTGCTGCTGGACAAGACCGGCACCATCACCTTCGGCAACCGGATGGCGGATGAGCTGATCCCGGCACCGGGCGTCGACCCCGCCCTGCTGGCACAAGCCGCCATGCTGGCCTCGCTGGGTGACAATACCCCGGAGGGCAAATCCATCCTGACCCTGGCCAGCAAGAGCATGGCCAAGCCGAGCCAGCTGGAGAGCGACAAGGTGATCCCCTTCAGCGCCGAAACTCGCCTGAGCGGACTGGATCGCAACGGTCATCAATATCGCAAGGGGGCGGTAGATGCCGTGCTGAACTACCTCAGCCTCGACCGCAGGGCGGTACCTGAGCTGGTGCTCAAGTCAGTCGACAGCATCGCCCGTCAGGGTGGGACTCCGCTGCTGGTCTGCACTCAGGAGAAACTGCTGGGGGTGGTCTACCTCAAGGACATTATCAAGCCCGGAATCAAAGCCCGCTTCCAGATCCTGCGCCATATGGGGATCCGTACCGTGATGATCACCGGCGACAACCCGAAAACCGCCGCCGCCATCGCCGCCGAAGCCGGGGTGGATGACTTCATCGCCGAAGCGACGCCGGAGAAGAAGCTCGCCTATATCCGGCAGGAGCAGGCCGATGGTCGTCTGGTCGCCATGTGCGGTGACGGTGCCAACGATGCGCCCGCACTGGCGCAGGCTGACGTAGGGCTGGCCATGAACGAGGGTACCCAGGCCGCCAAGGAGGCGGGCAATCTGGTGGATCTCGACTCCAACCCCACCAAGCTGCTGGATGTGGTGCTGGTCGGCAAACAGCTGCTGGTGACCCGTGGCGCCCTGACCACCTTCTCCATCGCCAACGACGTGGCCAAGTACTTCGCCATCCTGCCAGCCCTGTTCATCGCCGCCTACCCGCAACTGGGCGCGTTGAACCTGATGCAGCTGGGCAGCCCGCAGAGCGCCATCCTGTCGGCCATCATCTTCAACGCCCTGATCATTGTGGCGCTGGTGCCGCTGGCGCTGCGTGGTGTCGACCTGAAAGGCTCGGCCGCCAGCCTGCTGCGCCGCAACCTGCTGATCTACGGTGTCGGCGGCCTGCTGGTGCCGTTTATCGGCATCAAGCTGATCGATCTGGTCATTACCGGCCTGGGTCTGGTGTAACGACATAACCGGGATGCGGGTCAGACCCGCATCCCCAGCCATCCATTTGGAGCAAGCGAATCATGATAGCAATCAGAACCCTGTTGACCCTGACCCTGCTGCTGGGAGTGGGTTATCCGCTGGCGGTGACCGGGCTGGCCCAACTGCTGTTCCCCTGGCAGGCCAACGGCAGCCAGCTGACCGACAGCAAGCAGCAACTGATCGGTAGCGCCCTGCTGGGGCAGAAATTCGAGCGGGCTGACTACTTCCATCCCCGCCCCTCCGCCAGCGATTTCAACACCATAGGCGGCAGCGCCAGCAATCTGGGGATGAGCTCACCGCTGCGGGCAGAGTTTGCCGAACAGGCAGCCAAGGCACAGCCGGGAACCCGCTCTCCCGCCATGCTGACCCGCTCCGCCTCCGGCCTCGATCCACACCTGCCGCTGGATGCGGTGCTGGCTCAGGTAGACCGCGTCGCCAAAGAACGTGGACTGGATCCCGCCCAACTGACGGAGCAGGTCAAGTCGGCCACACAAGCTGGTATCCTTGGCCCGCAGGTGGTCAACATTCTCCAGCTGAATCTGCAACTGGATCATAAAAAGGGCGCCTGATGGCGCCCATTCCGGTTTGGTGATGACCTCGATTTTCGAAACGGGCGGTTGGCTCGATAGGGATAACAATGGCTGATGTAGCAAGCGCTGATGCCCTGCTGACGAGTCTGATGCAGGAGCATGGGGATGCGTGATGAGGTAAGGGCCGACGCCCTGCTGGCGAGCCTGGAACAGGAGCACAAGGGCAAGCTGAAGGTGTTTCTCGGGGCCGCTCCCGGCGTGGGCAAGACCTACGCCATGCTGCAGGCGGTGCGGGAACAGGCCAAGGAGGGGGTCGACATCCTGATCGGCGTGGTGGAGACCCACGGCCGGCAGGAGACCCTGGCTCTGCTCGACAAGCTCGCCATCATGCCGCGCAAGATCCACATGCACCGCCAGCAGCGACTGGAGGAGATGGATCTCGACGGCCTGCTCGCCCGCAAACCGGCCATCGCCGTGGTGGACGAGCTGGCCCACAGCAACGCCCCCGGCAGCCGCCACGAGAAGCGCTGGCAGGATGTGGAGGAGCTGCTCAACGCCGGGATCGACGTCTACACCACCCTCAACGTGCAGCATCTGGAGAGCCTCAACGATCTGGTGTGGCAGCTCACCGGGGTCAGGGTGAAAGAGACCCTGCCCGATCAGGTGCTGCTGGAGGCCGACAGTCTGGTGCTGATCGACCTGCCCCCCAAGGAGCTGCTCGGCCGCCTCAAGGAGGGCAAGGTCTATGTGCCCCATCAGGCCAAGGCGGCACTGCAATCCTTCTTCTCCCTCAACAACCTCACCGCATTGCGGGAGCTGGCGATGCAGACCGCCGCCAGCCATGTGGAGGGCGATCTGCAACTGCAGTGGCAGGCAGCAGGCAAGAGCACCTTGCCGCTGCGGGGCAAGCTGATGGTTTGCCTCGGTGACCTGCACGGCTCGGCGCTGGTGCGCTACGGCCACCGCTTTGCCCAGCGCCGTCAGCTTCCGTGGCTGGTGGTGCATGTCGACAGCAATGGCCGCCGCTCTGCTGATGTGGAGCAGGCGCTGGCGCTCGCCTCCCACCTCGGTGCCAAGGTGCTGACCCTCTCCAGTCCGGCGGTCGCCAACACCCTGCTGGAGACCGCCGAACAGCAGCAGGTCTCCCAGCTGCTGCTCGGCAAACCTCACAAGGCGCCGTGGCGCCGCTCGCTGGTGCAACACCTGCTCAAACAGGCACAGGGGCTCGAAATCACGCTGGTCGATACCGAGAAGCAGAAGCCCGAAGTGGGAATGCGCGTCCCGACCCCGAAGGATATACACCACAGCCTGCTGGCAGTGGTGATCATGGGGATCACCTCGGCCGCCGCCTGGGGGCTCTCCTACTGGCTGCCCCCTGCAGCTTTGCCGCTCATCTTCGTGCTGGGGGTACTGGCGACTGCCCTCACCACCAGTCTGGTGCCCGCCACGCTGGCGGCTGTGCTGGGCTTTATCGCCCACAATCTGCTCTTCACCGCCCCCTACTTCTCCCTGAGCGTCGCCAACCACAGCGATCTGCTCACCCTGTTTGTGCTGCTTATTGTCGGCATGACCGCGGGACGGCTCGCCTCCCGCCAGCGGCAACAGCTGATCGGTCTGCGCGAGACCCAGCAGTTGGGCAATGCCCTGCTCTCCCTCAGTCAGGGGTTGGCCACCGCCAGCAGCCCAGAGGAGGTGCTCAGACAAGGTGCCCAGGCCATTGCACTGGCGCTAGGCCAGCCGACCGTGGTGATCGACAAGGAGTTCAACGACAGGCTCGGCAACGAGAAGCACAGGCCCGGCCAGACCGACAAGGCGGCCATCGACTGGTGTCTGGCCCAGAAGCAGAGCGCCGGAGCCCACACCGCAACTCTCAATGCCGCCGAGGCGCAGTATCACCACCTCAGCGATGACCTGGTGATCGGTATAACGCTGGCCAATCCGCTCTCCTCCTCTGCCGAGCATCAGCTGCAAGCGCTGCTCACCGATATACGCGCCGCGCTGGCGCGGATCGACCTCAACGAGCGGCTGGCCGACAGCCAGCTACAGGCGGAGACCGACCGGATGCGTGCCGCTCTGCTCTCCTCGGTCTCCCACGATTTGAAGACGCCGCTGGCGACCATCATGGGGGCAGGCAGCACTCTGCTGGAATATGGTGACCGGATCCCCGCCGAAGACCGTGACGAACTGCTCCACTCGGTGCAGGAGGAGGCGCGCCGCCTCCACAGCTATGTGCAAAATCTGCTGGATATGACCCGCATCGGCTCCCCCGACTTCCAGCTGAAACGGGACTGGGTCGATCTGGCGGATCTGGTGGAGAGCGCCCGCAAGCGGCTCGACTCCTCCTGGCGCCAGCACAAGCTGCTGGTCCATTTCGATCAGCATGTGCCCCAGCTATATGTCCATGGCGCCCTGATCGAGCAGGTGCTGGTCAATATCCTCGACAACGCCTCCCGCTACTCGCCGGCAGGCACCCCTATCGAGTTCAAGGTGATGGTGGCCGAGCCCGATCTCATCATCGATATCATAGATATCGGGGTCGGTATCGCCGAGTCGGATCGGGAGAAGATCTTCAACCTCTTCTACACCCAGCCGGTGGGCGATTGCGGCAGCCGTGGCACCGGGCTTGGCCTCGCCATTTCCCGCGCTATGATAGAGGCCCACGGCGGCAAGATTTGGGCCTTCTCCGGCCCCAATGGCAACGGAACCTGCATGCGCATCTCCCTGCCGCTCGCGCTCAATTCACCGGAGGTTTGATGGCGCACATTCTGGTCATAGATGATGAAGCGGCGATCCGTCGCTTTCTGCGGATCAGCCTGATTGCCGAGGGGCATCAGGTGAGTGAGGCGGTGGGGGTCAATGAAGGGCTGGAGCAGTATCGCCACCTCAACCCCGATCTGGTGATCCTCGATCTCGGTCTGCCGGATGGCGATGGCATTCAGGTGTTGCAGGCCATTCGCGAACACCACCCCAATCCTGTGCTGGTGCTGTCGGCCCGTGATTCGGAGCAGGAGAAGGTGCGGCTGCTGGATGCCGGCGCCAACGACTACATGAGCAAGCCGTTCGGCATCGGCGAGATGATGGCCCGCATTCGCGTGCTCTTGCGCCAGCGAGCTGGCGTCAGCAGCGGCGAGCGGCGCCACTTCCCCCAATGCGGCCTGACGCTGGATGTCAGCAGCCACAAGGTGACCATGAAAGAGGAGGAGATCCCCCTCTCCCGCAAGGAGTTCGCCCTGCTACAGGCGCTGGTGTGCCACCCCGGCAAGCTGGTGATGCAGACCCAGCTGCTCAATGACATCTGGGGGCCGAGCCACAAGGAGGACACCCACTACCTGCGCATCGTCATCGCCAGCCTGCGCAAAAAGCTGGGGGATAACCCCCAGCAACCGACGCTTATCGAGACCGAATCCGGTATTGGCTACCGCTTTATCGGCAACTGACGTTTCACGTGGAACGACGCCCACTGCAAAGCAGCGCCAATAGACCGCAGCCACTCAGCAACAGGCCGAGATCCTGCAATCCGGCCGCTACTGCCAACCCCAGACTGAGCAGCAGGTAGTAACCAAGCCCGAACAGGGCGCCAGCGCTGCCCGCTACTTCGCGATAGGCCAGCAACGCCTGACTCAGCACATTGGGGATCGCCAGCCCAAAAGCGATGACTACACCCATCATGGGCAACAGGAACCAGAGGCTGGCCTGAGTCGCCCATACCAGCAGCCCGGCAACCAGCGCCAGAGCGCAAGCCAATCTGACCAGAGATGACGGCAGCCACCCCCTCCCCAGCAGATGCTTGTTGAGCAGGCTGCCGAGCAGAGTCGCCAGCGCCAGCAAGATCCCCGAATAGCCAAACTCACCGGTGCTCAATCCCAATCCGGCAAACAGGAATGGGGCCAGACTGTAGTAGCCAAACAGCATGGTGTTGAACAAGGCGACCAGCATGGCACTGCGCCAGAGACCGCCATCCTTCATCATCCGGCACGCCAGCGGCCAGAGTTCGACTTGCCGGGTGGTGGCCGGACGGGTTTCCGGCAACTGCCAGCAGGTCACCAGCAGCAAACCTACCGCCAGTACCAGCAGACCGCTGAACACTCCGAGATAGCCGAACCCGCTCGCCAGCTGACCGCCACTGAGCAACCCCAGCACCGGACTGAGTGAGAGCGCAATGCCCATCACCGAGAAGACCCGCGCCAGATCGCAGCCCTGATAGCTATCGCGCAGCATGGTCTGGGTCACCACGGAGCCCACGGCGGCGCCAAAGGCCGAGATGACCCGGGCCAGCAGCAGGGTTTCAAACTGATTGGCCAGCAGCGCCTGCAGGGTGCCGACGCCATAGGTGAGCAGACCCGCCAGCATGGCGGGACGCCGCCCGATCAGATCGCAGAGCCGCCCCCAGCAGACCACGCCTACCGCAAACGCCAGAAAATAGACCGACAGGGTCTGGGATGCCTGCCCTTCGCTCACCTGAAACCGGGTAGCGATGTGGGTCAGGACCGGGCTGTAGATGGTCTCCACAATTTGGGGAAACATCATCAATCCCACCACCAGCCAGAGCGGTGGCAACTTGTTGTTCATGACAAACCTCCTTAACAAGAGGTCGCCATTCTAGAGAGATGCCGTTTGTCTGATTACAATAAGCAGGACTATAAACATCAAAAATCGGACATATGGCCTTTATTCTTCCCGATCACCCTTTTGACCCCGACCAGCTGACCGGCAGCGTGATCGGCATTGCCTCCGCGCTCGGCTGGCACGACTCGGGCCTGCATCAACATCAACGCCATCAGCTGCTGTTCGCCCAATCCGGCTGCATGACCATGGAGCTGGAAGGTCGGGTCTGCCTGCTGCCACCCACCCGCGCGGCCTGGCTGCCAGCAGGCACCGCCCACAGGATCTTGATGCGTGGCGTGGTGGCCTACCGCTCTCTCTACTTCCAGCCGCACCCCGAGTTGCCCGGCACGGTGGAGGTGCTGGCGGTCAATCCGCTGCTGCACGAACTGATCGAACGGATGGCGCTCTGGCCGTGGGACAAACCGCAAGAGCAGCAGCAACGGACGGTGGCACTGTTTATGGAGGAGTTGGAGCAGGCACCGCGGGAGTCGTGGCAGTTGCCGCTGCCAACCGATCCCAGACTGGGCGGCTGGCTACAGCAGTTGAAACGGGGGGATGCCCTGCCCGATCGGCTCAACCGGCTGGCCGAGCGGGTGGGTGCCAGTGACAAGACCATTGGCCGTATCTTTATGCGGGAGACCGGCATGAGCTATCAGGCGTGGCGTCAGCAGTGGCGGCTGTTGCGCGCCATGGAGCTGCTGGCAGAAAGCGAGTCCATCAGCCGGATAGCCGCTGCGCTGGAGTTCTCCAGCGACAGCGCCTTTATCAGCTTCTTCAAACAACATACGGGACAGACCCCCCTGCGCTACCTCAACTCTCGGGGTGAGTCGCCACAGCCTGACTCGCCTCCACCACCAGGGTATCCAGCGCCAGCGGTTTGAGGTTATGCAACGCATCTTGCACTACGGCATGGGATGCATGTTGCAACTCGCTCTGCACATCCTGCTCCAGCTGGGCACTCTCCAGCTCGGGCCTCGGGTTTTCGTTGGCCATCACGTTCAGGCTCAGGGCACTCACAATCAGGGTAGCGATCAGGCTTTTCATCTGGTTTGCTCCGGTATGGTTGAGATGACCAGATAGCTATTCCAATAGTTGTGCCAATCCTCACGCAATTCATAACATGATGATTTTGTTTAAATTAACTATATCTCGATACCAAATTGAGTCGCAAAATGCATCCCGCTCGATCATTTTTAAACCAACAGTTGGTGCTTTTAACCACGCTTGATTTTTGCATCATGTTCCACGTGGAACGTCCCATCTTTTTGATCGACACCCGCTTTTAAACTGAGCTATGGTGCTACATCCCCGTAACTCAAATCTGGATCTGTCACTGAATGGAATTTTCCTTGTTCGGCGAGAAGTTCACTCGCCATGCCGGTATTACCCAACTCATGGATGACCTCAATCAGGGGCTGACCAATCCGGACGCCATCATGCTGGGTGGCGGCAATCCAGCCCCCATCCCCGCCATGCTGGAACGCTTTCAGGCCGAGGCCAAGAGCCTGCTCGACAACGGCGAGCTGGTCAAAGCGATGGCCAACTACGACGGCCCACAGGGCAAAGACAGGTTCACTAAAGCGCTGGCAGCCCTGCTCAACAAGGAGCTGGGATGGGATATCTCGGCCCGTAATATCGCCCTGACCAACGGCAGCCAGAATGCCTTCTTCTACTTGTTCAACCTGCTGGCCGGCGAATTTGCCGATGGCCGCAAGAAGAAGGTGCTGTTCCCGCTCGCCCCCGAATACATCGGCTATGCCGACTCGGCGCTGGCCGACGACTACTTCGTGGCCTACAAACCCACCATCGAGAAGCTGCCCGATGGCCAGTTCAAATACCACGTGGATTTCGAGAGCCTGCAGGTGGGCGACGATATCGGGGTGATCTGCGTCTCCCGCCCGACCAACCCGACCGGCAATGTGCTGACCGACGAAGAGATCGAACATCTCGATCAGATCGCCCGCGACAAGGGGATTCCGCTGCTGATCGACAACGCCTACGGTGTCCCCTTCCCGGGCATCATCTTCAGCGAAGCCAAGCCGTTCTGGAACGCCAACACCATCCTCTGCATGAGCCTCTCCAAGCTCGGCCTGCCAGGCACCCGCTGTGGCATCGTCATTGCCGACGAGAAGATCATCCAAGCCATCACCAACCTCAGCGGCATCATCAATCTGGCGCCGGGCAGTCTGGGGCCTGCCATCACCATCCCGATGATCGAGAGCGGCGATATCATTGCCCTCAGCGAACAGGTGGTGAAGCCCTTCTATCAGCAGAAGGCGGAGCTGGCGGTGCAGCTGCTGCGTGAAGCGATCCCCGACCCGCGCTTCCACATTCACAAGCCGGAAGGCGCCCTCTTCCTATGGCTCTGGTTTGAAGGCTTGCCGATCCACTGTCAGGAGCTCTATGAGCGACTGAAGGCGAAAAACCTGCTGATCGTACCGGGTCACTACTTCTTCCCCGGTATCGATGACCCCGAGTGGCGCCACAGCCAGGAGTGCATCCGCCTCAACTACTCCCAGAGCGAGGAGCTGGTGCGTCGCGGCATCGCCATTCTGGCCGACGAGATCAACACCCTCTACGCTGGTTAATCCAGTCCGGCGATACAAAAACAGAAAGGCCTGCAGATGCAGGCCTTTGTTATTTATCGCGATCCGGTTTGCTTAGCCGGGCAGCGCCAGCTGCTCGGGTTTGCCGATAGGGATGGCTCTGGGCTTGAGCGCCTCCGGCAATTCGCGGGCCAGATCGATGGTCAGCAGACCATGCTCCAGCTTGGCACCCTGCACTTCCACGTGCTGGCTCAGCTTGAAGGCGAGCTCGAAGTCGCGTTCGGCAATCCCCTGATGGAGGAACTGACGCTCACCGGCCGCAGCCCCTTTGCACCCCTTCACCTTGAGGGTGCCGTTTTCGGTCTCCAGCTCCAGCTCTTCGCGCTCGAAGCCAGCCACGGCGACCGTGATGCGATAGCCATCCTGATCGCGCTTTTCAATGTTGTACGGGGGGTAAGCGGCGGTCTTCTGCTCGAACAGACCTTCCAGCTCACGGGCCATCCGCTCGAAGCCGACGGCGTTGGAATAGAGGTGAGAAAAATCGAGGTTACGCATAATCCTATCCTTCTAATAAGCAACAGGTTCAACTCTCCACAGGCCCGTCATCGGCACCCTGGAAATTTTAAAATTTCAGTGAATTCAGGCTATCAGCCGTTGATCTCGATCTTGCGCGGCTTCATCGCCTCGGGCACTTCACGCACCAGCTCGATGTGCAGCAAGCCGTTTTTCAGGTCGGCCCCTTTCACCCGCACATAGTCGGCCAGCTGGAAGCGGCGCTCGAAACCACGTTCGGCGATCCCCTGATAGAGATAGTTGCGCCCGGTGTCGGCCTGCTTGTTGCCTTTTACCGTCAGCAGATTTTCCTGGAAGCTCAGCTCCAGCTCTTCCTGGGTAAAGCCTGCCACCGCCATGCTGATGCGGTAGTCGTTGTCACCCAGCTGCTCGATGTTGTAGGGGGGATAACCGGCATTGCCATTGCTTGCCGCAGATTCGATGAGATTGGCCAGACGATCGAAACCGATGGCAGAACGATAGAGCGGAGAAAAGTCGATAGAACGCATAGTATTACCCTCTTATGAGCGATAACGGATTGTTTGCCCTCCTTATGGACGGGCACCTGGTCGAAACCTCTGTCGAGCGTTCCGGCCTTGTTACCTATATAGGGGCTCACTTTTTCCTTTCAAGGGGATTTTTCAAATTTTTTAAATGGCCGCACCGACCTGTAGAACATCAAGCTGTTGGCCCGATAGTGATGATAATCGACCCGTGGGCCACTGATGGCAATGCGCTCCGCACTCCATAATTGGTTGCATATCCACCAGCCAACATGGAGCCATCTCATGAAGATTACCCAGGTTCGTAACGCCACCTTGCTGCTCGACTATGCCGGCACCCGCTTTCTGATCGACCCCATGCTCTCGGCCAAGGGAGCCTTCCCCGGCTTTGAGGGCACCGCCAACAGCCATCTGCGCAATCCGCTGGTCGAGCTGCCGCTACCGATCGATGAGCTGGTCGATGTGGACGCCGTTATCGTCACCCACGACCATCCCGACCACTGGGATGATGCCGCCAGAGCCCTGCTCCCCAAGCATCTGCCGCTCTTGGTGCAACATCAGAAGGATGCCGATGCCATTCGTGCCAGTGGCTTTGAGGATGTGCGCCTGCTGAGCGACCAGCCCGAGTTTGCCGGCATTCGCCTGCAGCAGACCGGTGGCCAACACGGCAGCGACCAGTTGATGGCGGTACTGGGCGAGCGCATGGGAGAAGTATGCGGCGTGGTCTTCTCCCACCCCGATGAGCAGTGCCTCTATCTGGCCGGTGATACCATCTGGCATCCCTCGGTCCAGCAAGCCCTGCAACAGCATCAACCCGAGGTCATCATCCTCAACTGCGGCGATGCACAGGTGCCCGGGCTCGGTTCCATCATCATGGGCAAGGAGGATGTCGCCGCCGTTTATCAGGCCGCACCGCAGGTCACGCTGATCGCCAGCCATATGGAGGCGGTTAACCACGCAGTGCTGTCGCGCCAGGAACTGCGCGACTATCTGGCGGAACGGGGCATGATGGATCGGGTACGGGTGCCGCAAGATGGCGAGGAGATATCGCTGTGACCCGCAGGAGGGCCCATGCCAGACATGGCCCTTCGGCTTTCACAGCCTGACGTTTATGATGAGTGTCTGCGCGCAGAGAGGAGCCAACATAATGCCCACCCCGATCGTTGCCGTGGTGACCTTCGATCACTTCAGCCCTTTTCACTGCGCCGTCCCCTGCCTCATCTTCGGCGACATCCTGCCGGGCCAGCCGCTGTTCGAGCTCATGATCTGCTGCGGTGATGGCAACCCTCATTCACACTCGGCGCAAGGCTTCACCATTCAGGCTCCTCATGGGCTGGAGGTGCTGGCCGAGGCTGAGATCATCGTCATCCCCTTCTGGCACGACCCGGCAGCACGGCCACCAGCACAGCTGCTCGATGCCCTGATTGCCGCCAGAGCCAGAGGTGCCCGGCTGGTCGGGCTCTGTCTCGGCACCTATGTGCTCGCCTACGCCGGGCTGCTCAATGGACGCAAGGCATCGACCCACTGGGAGTACGAGCAGGATTTCTGCCACCGCTTTCCCTGCGTGCAGCTCGATACCAACGCCCTCTATGTGGATGACGAAGGGCTGGTCACCTCGGCAGGCACTGCCGCCGGGCTGGACTGCTGCCTCTATCTGGTACGCCAGTACCACGGTTCGGCCATCGCCAACAAGGTGGCACGACGGCTGGTGATCCCGCCTCACCGGGAAGGGGGACAGGCCCAGTTTATCGAGCAGCCGGTGCCCGCCTCCACCCGCGATGTCCGGATGAACCAGTTGCTCGATCACCTGCGTGCCCATCTGGCCGAGCCTCACACCCTGGATTCTCTGGCGGCCCATACCCTGATGAGTCGGCGCACCTTTACCCGCCGTTTTCATCAGGCAACCGGCCTCTCGGTGGGTGAATGGCTGCTGGCGGAGCGGCTCAGGCGCAGTCAGGAACTGCTGGAGGTAAGCGGCCATTCCATCGATCGCATCGCTGAGCTGGTCGGCTTCAAGAGTGCCACCTCTCTGCGCAACCACTTCCGTGCCCGCTTTGCCATCTCCCCCAGCGAGTGGCGACGATCTTTTCGCGGAAATAATGTCTGATGACATCCTCTATACCCGCTCACTCCGCTATGGCAGGCTAACCAGAAATCCCGAGGAGTCATCCCATGTCCCGTTCCGAACGCCTGCTGGCCCTGCTCCAGCTGCTGCGCGGCCACCGTTACGCCATAACTGGCGCGGAGCTGGCCAACCAGCTTGGCATCAGCCTGCGCACCCTCTATCGGGATATCGCCACCCTGCAGGCGCAAGGTGCCCATATCGAGGGTGAACCGGGGATCGGCTATGTGCTGCGTCCCGGCTTCATGCTGCCGCCATTTATGTTCAGTGAAGAGGAGCTGGATGCGCTAGTGCTGGGGTCACGTTGGGTCGTCGCCCACGGTGACGGAGCCTTGAGAGCATAGGCCAGCAGTGCGCTGGCCAAGATAGAAGCCGTACTGCCAGCCGACTATCGCCAGCAGCTCCAGAGCAATGCCCTGCTGATCGGCACCTCCCGCAGCGACCGCCTCACCGATGAAGCCCCGCTGCGCTGCGCCATCCGCCAGCAACGCAAGGTGACCCTGAGTTATCGTGACCTCAAAGATAAGGCCTCTGAGCGTACCGTCTGGCCCTTTGCCCTCGGCTACTTCGAACAGGTGCGGGTACTGGTTGCCTGGTGCGAACTGCGTAAGGGCTTTCGCCACTTTCGAGTCGATCGCATCACCCGAATGCAGCAGGAAGAGAGCCGCTACCCCAAAAGCCGGGAGAGCCTGCTGAAAGAGTGGCGCGCCACCCAGCAGATCCCGCAGCCGAAATTCATTGCTGACAGAAACTGACAGCAGGTAGCGCCATGCTGACAGGGTCGGCGCCAATGCGCCATCTCATCAGCAAGGAGCATCACCATGTTAGTCCCCCAATTCACCATCCTCTACGTTGCCAACCCGACCCGCAGCGCGCTCTTCTACCGCGAACTGTTCGGTCGCCAGCCGGTGGAGGAGTCACCTACCTTTGCCATGTTCGTGTTCGAATCGGGCGCCAGACTGGCACTCTGGTCCAGCGCCACAGTCAAGCCCGCAGTAACCCAAACGGCCGGAGCAATGGAGCTGGCCTTCGCCCTCCCCGATGATGATGCCATCGATCGCCTGTCTGCCGAGTGGCTGGCGCGCGGGCTCACCCAGATCCAGGCGCCGACCAAGATGGAGTTTGGCTACACCTGCATGGCCCTCGATCCGGATGGCCATCGTCTGCGCCTCTACTGCCCGGCACCTGAGCTGCTGGGGTAATCCGGTTCAATGTTCCACGTGGAACGTGCCCGTCCCATCGGCTGTGTTATCATCTGCGCGCATCATTTTATGGATAAACAATGACCACTCGACATACTCCACTCAAACTGTATCAGCCAGAGAACAGCACAGCCGATGAACTGAGCGAGAAGCAGTTGGCACTTTTTGCCCTACTGCAACTGCGTGAGCAGGAGTTTGGCTTCAACCCCAACGTCATCGTCCACTACCCGGAAGCCAGCTTTCTCGGTACTCCGCTCGATTATCTGGATCAGCTGATCGATGAACAGCGGCAGCAGGGCTACCTCATCAATGAGGTGGTGATACTCACCACGTATCAGGAGCTCTATTCCCCTCTCACTCAAAGCGGTTATCAGCACGAAGCCGTTCATATGCCCGCAGGCCCGGATCACACAGCAATCTTCAGAGCGCATTGCGGTTCTCAGCCAGCAGGCAAAACCCTCTATATCGAAGCCGTCAACGAGCAGGATCCCAAAATCCGGCCGACCTTTGTCTTGATGCTGCATGATGAGAATGGTGAACTGCTGGGAGGTATGTCCGGGTCTATCTACTCCACAGGCAATCGGCGATACGCCTATATCGGCACTGTGGTGGTGCAACCTGGGCAACCCGCAGGAACCGGCACCCTGCTCGCCAATACCGTGCTGGAGTACCTGACGCAGCAAGAGGTTTACGAGGTCAATCTCGGTACCCAGACCGCCGAGCCTTTCTATACCAAGCTGGGGTTCAGGGTCATCCACCACATAGTGCCAGCGTTGCGTCACCGCACGGCTAGCGATGGCACTGTGCTACCTCACAATCTGGTCATCATGAGCAAAATGCTCTGATAAAGCAGACTGCAGATGTAAAAAAGCCGCTCTTGTGAGCGGCTTTTTATTGCAACCAGCGAGTCTGATTAGACGTCGAGGTTGGCTACGCGCAGGGCGTTGGTCTCGATAAAGTCGCGACGCGGCTCTACTGCATCACCCATCAGGGTGGAGAAGAGCTGGTCGGCACCGACGGCATCATCGATGGTGACGCGCAGCATGCGACGGGCTTCCGGATCCATGGTGGTTTCCCACAACTGATCCGGGTTCATCTCGCCCAGCCCTTTATAGCGCTGGATGTAGATGCCACGTTTGCCTTCGCCCATCAGCCATTCGACCGCTTCTACGAAGCTGGAGACCGGCTTCACCTTCTCGCCACGCTTGATGTAACCGCCTTCCTCGATCAGGTTGGCGATCTCCTTGCCCAGCGAGACCAGCTGACGGTACTCGGAGGATTGCAGGAAGTCGTAGCTGATCGGGTATTCGCGGTCGACACCGTGCTGACGTACCACGGCGTGCGGCACGAACAGGCGGCGCTCTTCATCGCGGCGAACCTGCATCTGGTACTGGATACCCTGGTTGCTCTCGTTGAGCACGGCTTCCATACCCTGACACCAGGCCAGCAGATCGCTCTCGCTGTTCAGCAGCGCTTCGTTCAGCTCCGGCTGATAGATCAGCTGGGTCAGTACCGCTTCCGGCGCACGACGAGACATGCGGGTGATCAGGTGAGTCACCGAGCGGTGCTGGTTGACCAGACGCTCCAGCGCCTCGCCACCGATGGCCGGAGCGGACTCGTTGACGTGCAGGGTCGCACCATCCAGCGCCATGGCGGTCTGGTATTGCAGCAGCGCATCTTCGTCTTTCAGATACTGCTCCTGCTTGCCCTTCTTCACCTTGTAGAGCGGCGGCTGGGCAATGTAGACATAGCCACGTTCGATGATTTCCGGCATCTGACGATAGAAGAAGGTCAGCAGCAGGGTTCGGATGTGCGCACCATCGACGTCCGCATCGGTCATGATGATGATGTTGTGATAACGCAGCTTGTCCGGGTTGTACTCGTCGCGACCGATACCGCAGCCCAGTGCGGTGATCAGGGTGCCCACCTCTTGCGAGGAGATCATCTTGTCGAAACGGGCCTTCTCCACGTTCAGGATCTTGCCCTTGAGCGGCAGAATGGCCTGGTTCTTACGGTTGCGACCCTGCTTGGCGGAACCGCCAGCAGAGTCCCCTTCCACTATGTAGAGTTCGGAGAGCGCCGGGTCTTTTTCCTGACAGTCAGCCAGCTTGCCGGGCAGACCGGCGATATCCAGCGCGCCTTTGCGGCGGGTCAATTCGCGGGCCTTGCGGGCTGCTTCACGGGCACGGGCCGCATCGATGATCTTGTTGACCACGATCTTGGCATCACCCGGGTTTTCCAGCAGGAAGTCGGCCAGCTTCTCACCCATCGCCTGCTCGACAGCAGTCTTCACTTCGGAAGAGACCAGCTTGTCCTTGGTCTGGGAGGAGAACTTGGGATCCGGCACCTTGACGGAGATAACGGCAATCAGACCTTCACGCACGTCGTCGCCACTGGCGGCAGACTTGGCCTTCTTGCTGTAGTCCTCTTTGTCCATATAGGAGTTCAGAGTACGGGTCAGCGCGGTACGGAAGCCAACGAGGTGAGTACCACCATCCCGCTGCGGAATGTTGTTGGTGAAGCAGTAGACCCCTTCCTGATAGGCGTCATTCCACTGCATCGCTACTTCCACACCGATGCCATCCTGTTCAGTGGTGAAGTGGAACACCTTCGGGTGGATCGGGGTTTTGTTCTGGTTCAGGTACTCAACGAACGCCTTGATGCCGCCTTCGTAGCAGAAGTGCGCCTCGCGGCCATCACGCTCATCCATCAGACGAATGGAAACGCCGGAGTTGAGGAAGGAGAGTTCGCGCAGACGCTTGGCCAGGATCTCGTAGTGGAACAGGGTGTCGCTGAAGATGGTCGGGCTCGGCCAGAAACGCACTTCAGTACCGGTGCCAGTGCTGTCGCCGATCTGCTTGAGCGGAGCCTGCGGCTCACCCAGATGATAGGTCTGTTCGTAGACGTGGCCGTTACGACGAATGGTCAGCAGCAGCTTGTCAGAGAGGGCGTTAACAACGGAGACGCCGACGCCGTGCAGACCACCGGAAACCTTGTAGGAGTTGTCATCGAACTTACCGCCAGCGTGCAGCACGGTCATGATGACCTCTGCGGCGGAGCGGCCCTCTTCCGGGTGAATATCGACCGGAATACCACGGCCGTTATCGCGCACGGAGACGGAGCCATCGGAATGGATCTTGACCTGAATATCGGAGCAGTAGCCAGCGAGCGCCTCGTCAATGGAGTTATCGACGACCTCGAACACCATGTGGTGCAGACCCGAGCCATCATCCGTATCGCCGATATACATCCCCGGGCGCTTGCGGACCGCATCCAGGCCCTTCAGCACCTTGATATTCGAGGAGTCGTAAGTATTTTCACTCATAGCTTACTCTCTGCCTTCTCTAACGTTTCGGAGATTTTACCCTGTTCCACGTGGAACAACTTGCAGTCATTCGCATCCATCATGTCTGCGAGCTGACCGGTGTCGATGGCGGTGATAAACACCTGGGACGCACACTGCTTCAGCCTTGCGGCCAGCAAGCGGCGCTTGTCGACATCCAGTTCAGAGGCAAAATCGTCAATTAAAAAAATACAGCCACGGCTGCTATGTTGATTCAAATAGAGCCCTTGGGCCAGTCGCATGGCGCAGACCAGTAACTTCAGCTGACCCCGGGACAAAATATCCTGAGCAGGCACCCCGTTCGCCTTGAGGCGCACATCGGCTTTTTGTGGACCGACGCCGGTATAGCCCAGCGCCCGATCCCGCTCAAACCCCGCCTCCAGCAGATCGCCGAGGGGAGTATCTTTCTCCCAGCCCCGGTAAAAGCCGAGACTGATATCGAACTCCGGCAGAAAATCCGCCGTCATCTCCTTGATCAGGGGCGTAATGGCCTGACAATAACTGGCGCGAAACTCGGCCAGCTCACCCCCCAGCCGCACCAACTCCTGATCCCAGAACGCCAGCTGGCGATATTGGGTGCTCTGGCGCAACAGCGCATTGCGCTGTTTCAGCAGCCGCCGCACTCGTCCCCACAGGGCAAAGAAGGTCGGCTCCTGATGGAAGACACCCCAATCGAGCCAGGCGCGGCGAGCCTGAGGCCCGCCCGTCAGCAAGTTGAAACCATCGGGATGGATCAACTGCACCGGCAACAGCTCCGCCAAATCGGCAAGCCGCTGGGCCTGTGCCCCGGCAATCTTGAGCTGGGTCTCGCCACTCTTGTCTTTGGCAAGACCGATCGGTACCTGACGCCCCTCCAGCTCGCACTGGGCAAACAGGGTAAAGGCCCTCTCCCCCTGGCGGATGACCCGCCCGGTCAAATGAGTGCGAAAGGAGCGCCCCAGACCAAGGTAGTGAATGGCTTCCAGCACGCTGGTCTTGCCGCTGCCATTGCACCCGACCAGAATGTTGAGGCCGGGCGACAGCTTGAGACTGGCTTGCTGGATATTGCGAAAGTCGCTGAGCTGGAGTTTGACCAGGGACACGACTAGATCCGCATCGGCATCACCACGTACTGAGCATCCTGATGTTCAAAATCCTCAATAATGGCACTGCTGATGGAATCGCTCAGGCTAATCCGAATTTGGTCACATTTTAACGTATTCAGCACGTCGAGCACATAAGAGACGTTAAAGCCGATCTCCATCTCGCCAGCGGCATATTGTACGTCAAGCAGCTCTTCGGCTTCTTCCTGTTCCGGGTTGTTGGCGGTGATGCGCAGCAGGTTTTCCTGCAGATTGAGACGCACCCCACGGAATTTCTCGTTGGAGAGGATGGCGGCGCGGGCAAACGCCTGACGCAGATCCTCACGGCCGGCGATGAGGGCCTTGTCGCTGTTGCGCGGAATGACGCGACGCCAGTCCGGGAAGCGGCCATCCACCAGCTTGGAGGTGAAGATGAAGCCATCGAGGGCGGCACGCAGGTTGCTGCGGCCGATCTGCAGCCGCACCGGCTTGTCTTCTGCTTCCAGCAGACGCACCAGCTCCAATACCCCTTTGCGCGGCAGAATAACTTGATGATCGGGCAGCGATTCCCCTACTACCTCGCGGCGGCAGGTGGCCAGACGGTGACCGTCGGTCGCCACGGTACGCAGACCGTGACCTTCACTCTCGAACAGCATGCCGTTCAGGTAGTAACGCACATCCTGGCTGGCCATGGAGAACTGGGTCGCATCGATCAGCTTCTTCAGCTCCAGCTGGCTGATATCGAACTCGAGCACGGATTCCCAATCCTCGATGTTCGGATACTCGGTCGCCGGCAGGGTCGAGAGGTTGAAGCGGGAGCGACCGGAGCGGATGATCAGGCGCTCGCCTTCGGTATTGAGACGGATCTCGGCGCCTTCCGGCAGACCACGGCAGATATCCAGCAGCTTGCGCGCCGGTACTGTGGTGCGGCCATCTTCGCTGGCCCCGTTCAGATAGACCTGACCGATCATCTCTACTTCGAGATCGGTACCGGTCAGTGACAGCAGACCGTTGCTGACATCAAGCAGCACGTTACCGAGGATCGGCAGGGTCGGTCGGCCGCCGAGGGCGCCGGACACCAGTTGCAGAGGACGTAACAGGGCCTCACGGCTAATTTCGAGCTGCATCTGTGCTCTCCGTTGTGATTAGGAGGAAAAGATTCGGATCAGGTTGGAATATTCGCGCTGCATCTGTCCACTCGATTCCGTTATCAGGAAGAAAGGGTACGGATCAGGTTGGAATAGTCCTCCTTGATGTCATGACTCTCCTCCTTCAGCTGCTCGATTTTTCGGCAAGCATGAAGAACGGTAGTGTGGTCACGGCCACCAAAGGCATCACCTATCTCCGGCAAACTGTGGTTGGTCAGCTCCTTGGCCAACGCCATCGCCAACTGGCGCGGACGGGCCACGGAGCGGGAACGACGCTTGGAGAGCAGATCCGCCAGCTTGATCTTGTAGTACTCCGCCACCGTCTTCTGGATATTGTCGATGGTGACCAGCTTCTCCTGCAGTGCCAACAGGTCGCGCAGTGCTTCGCGCACGAAATCGATGTTGATGGCACGGCCGGTGAAGTTGGCGTTGGCGATCACCCGGTTGAGGGCGCCTTCCAGTTCACGGACGTTGGATCGCAGACGTTTGGCAATGAAGAAGGCCACTTCGTCCGGCAGATGGATCTGATTCTCGTCTGCCTTGCGCATCAGGATCGCGACGCGGGTCTCCAGCTCCGGCGGCTCGATCGCCACGGTCAGGCCCCAGCCGAAGCGGGACTTGAGGCGATCCTCGACACCGTTGATCTCCTTCGGATAGCGATCCGAGGTGAGGATGATCTGCTGGTTACCTTCCAGCAAGGCATTGAAGGTATGGAAGAACTCCTCCTGGGAGCGCTCCTTGTTGGCGAAGAACTGGATGTCATCGATGAGCAGGGCATCGACGCTGCGGTAGTAACGCTTGAACTCTTCAATGGCGTTGTTTTGCAGCGCTTTCACCATGTCCTGAACAAACCGCTCGGAGTGCATATAGATGACTTTGGCATCTTTTTTACTCTCCTTGATGGCATTGCCAACGGCGTGCAGCAGGTGGGTTTTACCCAGGCCGGTGCCGCCATAGAGGAACAGCGGGTTGTAAGCACCACCCGGATTGTCCGCTACCTGACGGGCAGCCGCACGCGCCAACTGGTTGGACTTACCCTCGACGAAATTCTCGAAGGTATAGTTCACGTTGGTGTTGCTCTTGTGGTTCGGCTCGGGCTTGGCTTCAGCCTTGCTTTCCCAGCTCTTCTGCAAGTTATTCACAGGCGCGGCACCCTGTACCGGCGCTCTGGCGACAGCAACAGGATGGGGACGATTGCCTATATCAAAACGCAGGGCGGGGCCGTCGACCCCGCAGAGTTCGTTGATGATGCCGTTAACCCGGATGAGATACTTGTCTCGTACCCAGTCCAGAACAAAGCGATTCGGTGCATACAGGGTCAGAGTATTGTCACTCAACTCCGCTTGAAGCGGCCGGATCCACATGCTGAATTCTGCCGAGGGCAACTCATCTTGCAGCCGGTTAAGGCACTGCTGCCATAGCGAAGCAGTCACTCTAAACTCCTGTCGATTGATTAACTAAAGACCGGCTATTCTACGTTTTTAGCCGCCGGATCTCCAGCCATCGCCCGGTGGATCCAGCAAATAAGATCCTTGACTTTCAAGGATCCAGCGCCTTTGGATCGGATTTCATCCCCAAAGTTACCCACAGCTTGATCCACCGTCCGGATTGGTCGATCCCGTGCTTCTCTCCTGTTATTTCATATAACCAAATGTCATTTATTTTTTAAATTTTATTCCAATAACATCAGGGCCAAACCAGTTATTACAACTACAAATACAAGACATTGAGAGAGAGAAACACCATGAAAACATCCATCAAACTGATTTCCGGCGCAGCCATCCTGCTCGCCACCCTGTCCGGTCAGGCCATCGCCCAGGAGACCATCAAGGTCGGCATGTCTGGCAAATATTTCCCGTTCACCTTCGTCAAGCAGGACAAGCTACAAGGCTTTGAAGTGGATATGTGGAACCAGATCGGCGAGCGCACCGGCTACAAGGTCGAATTCGTGACCGCCAGCTTCTCCGGCCTGTTTGGCATGCTGGAAACCGGCCGCATCGACACCATCTCCAACCAGATCACCATCACCGACGAGCGCAAGGCGAAGTACGACTTCTCCCAGCCTTACGTCTATGACGGCGCACAGATTGTGGTACGCAAGGGCAACAGCACCATTCATGGCATCAAGGATCTGGAAGGCAAGAAGGTGGCCGTGAACCTGGGTTCCAACTTTGAAGAGCTGCTGCGCAAGAATGACCCGAACAAGAAGATCGATATCCGCACCTATGACTCCGCCTTCGAGCAGGATGTCGCCCTAGGTCGCATCGATGCCTTCGTGATGGACCGCGTCTCCACCGCCCAGCTGATCAAGGAGTCCAAGCTGCCGCTGCAACAGGCTGGCGCACCGTTCGAGACTATCGAGAACGCCCTGCCCTTCCTGAAGACCCCGGAGAAACAGGCGCTGCTGAAGAAGGTCGACGAGGCCCTGACTGCCATGCGCAAGGATGGCTCCCTGCGTCAGATCTCCGAGAAATGGTTCGCTTCCGACATCACCGACAAATAAATGATGGAATTTGACCTCGAATACACGCTGGGGCTGTTTCCCATCCTGCTCAAATACCTGGGCACCACGATGGAAATGGCCCTGTGGGGATTCGTGCTGGCACTCGTACTCTCGCTGGCCCTGGCGATAGTACGGGTGTTTCGCGTCCCCGCGATTCACTGGCTGGCGATGCTCTATATCTCGTTCTTTCGGGGTACACCGCTACTCGTTCAGCTGTTCCTGCTCTACTACGGACTGCCGCAACTGTTCCCGATCTTCGTGGGGATGGATGCCTTTACTGCCGCCATCGTCGGTCTGACCCTGCATTTCGCCGCCTACATGGCCGAGTCGATCCGAGCAGCCATCCTCGGCATTCACAAAAGCCAGATGGAAGCGGCGCTCAGTATCGGCATGAGCCGTTATCAGGCGATGCAGCGGATCATCCTGCCGCAGGCGGCACGCATCGCCACCCCGTCGCTGATGAACTACTTCATCGACATGATCAAGAGCACCTCGCTGGCCTTCACACTGGGAGTAGCCGAGATCATGGGCAAGGCGCAGATGGAAGCCTCCTCCTCCTTCAAGTTCTTCGAGAGCTTTATGGCGGTGGCGCTGATCTACTGGGTGGTGGTGATCTTCTTTACCCGCTTGCAGCACCTGCTGGAAATTCGTCTCAACCGTGCCTATTAAAGGAGGGCTCTCATGATCAAGCTAACCGGCCTCTCCAAGGCATATCACGGCAATCAGGTACTCAACGGCATCGATCTGGAGGTCAAAAAGGGGGAAATTGTCGTCATCATCGGCCCCTCCGGCACCGGCAAGTCAACCCTGTTGCGCTGCCTGAACCTGCTGGAGGCCCCGGATGCGGGCACCCTGGCCATCGACGATCTCGAGCTCAATCTGGCCAAGGCCAGCGAACAGCAGGCGATCGAGCTGCGCAAACGGGCCTCTTTCGTGTTCCAGAACTACGCCCTGTTTGCCAACAAGACGGCGCTCGACAACATCGCCGAAGGGCTGATCACCGTCTGGAAGCAGCCAAAAGCGGAGGCCCGCGCCACAGCGCTCGGCATCCTCAAGGACATTGGTCTTGCCGACAAGCAGGATGCCTATCCGGCCTCCCTCTCCGGCGGCCAGCAGCAGCGGGTCGGCATTGGCCGCGCCATGGCGGCCCACTCCAAGGTGATCCTGTTTGACGAGCCCACCTCGGCCCTCGATCCCGAGTGGGTCGACGAGGTTTTGGGACTGATGAAAGAGTTGGCCCGCCAGCACCAGACCATGGTGGTGGTGACTCATGAGATTGAATTTGCTCGTGATGTTGCCGATCGGGTGATCTTCATGGAAGGGGGGCGGATCGTCGAGCAGGGCCCGCCGGATCAGATATTGGTCGATCCCAAGGATCCCCGTACCCGGGAGTTCTTGCGGAAAGTCCTTAAATAGCTCTCTCTTTGGCGGCCTGGCCGCCTTTTTTATTGAGGGATCCCTTGTTTAACCCCGGGTTGCCAGTATAATCCGGAGCCCTTGATCCTCTGGATCCTCACGCTCGGCAGTGGCCTTTTCAAGACCATGGCAGGATGAGAGGGAACGGCGGATTGACTAAAAGCCGAACTCTGTTTAGAATTCGGCCTCTTTTGCTAGTCGTCACACGCTATAGCTGGCGCGTCGGCTAAGTGTGACAATCAAAACTGTACAGAAATACGGAATCGAATCATGAAACGTACTTTTCAACCGTCCAACCTGAAGCGCAAGCGCTCTCACGGTTTCCGCGCCCGCATGGCAACTGCCAACGGTCGTAAAGTTCTGGCCGCTCGTCGTGCCAAGGGTCGTGCCCGCCTGGTAGTCTAATGCCTACCCAGCACACCTTCTCTCGGGAGTTACGTCTGTTAACTCCCGAACACTTCAAACGCGTTTTCGCCGAGCCTGTCCGGGCCGCCTCTCCGCAGATAACCCTTCTCGCTTCTCCCAATTCGCTCGAACACCCTCGTCTTGGTCTCGCTGTGCCCAAAAAAGCACTCAAGCGTGCCGTTTGGCGTAATCGTGTCAAACGGGTGGTTCGGGAAAGTTTCCGCCTCAAACAACATCAGCTGCCCGCTATCGACATCGTGGTGATCGCCAAGGCCGGAGTGAAAGAGATGGATAACGAGGAACTGTTCAAGTTACTGGAAAAGCTATGGCGCACCCTGTCACGCCGTTGCAATGGGTAGCTATCAAACTGATACGCCTGTATCAGCTAATCATTAGCCCTCTGCTCGGGCCGCGCTGCCGTTTTACTCCAACTTGTTCCCAATTTGCGATAGAAGCCATCCGACTTCACGGTTTCATAAAAGGCGTTTGGTTAGCCAGCAAACGTCTATTAAAATGCCATCCCTTATCCGAGGGTGGTTATGACCCGGTTCCGCAACCAAAGCGAAGAAACTGAAAACTATGGAATCACAACGCAATCTACTCCTGATCGGTTTGCTGTTCGTGAGCTTTCTGCTCTGGCAACAGTGGGAGTCCGACAAGGCTCCGAAGCCGGCCCCGACTACCGTGGCCCAAACCGAACATTTCGTACCTGAAGCCGGTCAGACCGGTGATATTCCTCAGGTTTCCGAGCAAGCCAACGCGACTGCCGCACGCAAGCTGATCACCGTCTCCTCTGACGTGCTCAAGCTGACCCTGGACACCCAGGGTGGCGACATCGTGTCTGCCGAACTGCTGTCTCACAAACTGGAAGAGGGCAAGGACCAACCGTTCGTGCTGCTGACCAGCAAGCCTGAGCACCTCTATATCGCCCAGAGCGGTCTGGTAGGTCGCAACGGTCCGGACAGTCAGGCCGAAGGACGTCCTACCTATGAAGCCGCCCAGACCAGCTATCAGCTGGCCGATGGTCAGGATCAAGTCGTCGTTCCGATGACCTGGACCGACAGCAAGGGCGTGGTCTTCACCAAGGAGTTCATCCTCAAGCGTGGCGACTATGCCGTTGGCGTTGATTACAAGATCGACAACAAATCTGCCGAGCCGGTTCAGGTGCAGTTCTATGGTCAGCTGAAGCAGACCGTAGCCACACCGAAGGATCAGGAAGGTCATGCCATGGTAGCCAGCGCTTACCGTGGTGGTGCCTTCTCCACTGAAGATACCCGCTACAAGAAGTACACCTTCGACGAGATGAAGGATGCCGACCTGAACAAGACCACCAAGGGTGGTTGGGTCGCCATGCTGCAACACTACTTCGTTTCTGCCTGGGCTCCGAATGCCGACGATACCAACAGCTTCTACAGCCGCGTGATCCCGGGTAAAGGCCAGGCCATCATCGGTTACAAGGCGCCGCTGGTTGACGTGGCTGCCGGTCAACAGGCCGAAGTGACCAGCAAACTGTGGGTTGGCCCCAAGCTGCAAGACCAGATGGCCAAGGTGGCTAACCATCTCGACCTGACCGTCGACTACGGCTGGCTGTGGTTCATCGCCCAACCGCTGCACTGGCTGCTGACCGTGTTCCACGGTTTCGTCCAGAACTGGGGTCTGGCCATCATCATGCTGACCCTGCTGGTGCGCGGCATCATGTTCCCGCTGACCAAGGCCCAGTACACCTCCATGGCCAAGATGCGCATGCTGCAACCCAAGATTGCGGCCCTGCGCGAGCGCTTCGGCGATGACCGCCAGAAGATGTCTCAGGGCATGATGGAGCTGTACAAGAAGGAGAAGGTCAACCCGCTGGGTGGCTGCCTGCCGATCCTGGTTCAGATGCCGATCTTCATCGCCCTCTACTGGGCACTGATGGAGTCTGTCGAGCTGCGTCACGCGCCGTTTGCCCTGTGGATCACTGACCTGTCAGTGAAGGACCCCTTCTTCGTGCTGCCAATCCTCATGGGTGCCTCCATGTGGTATCTGCAGAAGATGAGCCCGACCACCGTAACCGACCCGATGCAGCAGAAAGTGATGCAGTTCATGCCGATCATCTTCACTTTCATGTTCCTCTGGTTCCCGGCTGGCCTGACTCTCTACTGGCTGGTGAGCAACGTCATCTCCATCATCCAGCAGACCATCATCTATCGTCAGCTGGAGAAGAAAGGACTGCATTCACGCAGCTAATCTTCCCGTGATGACAAAAGAGGCGGCCTTCGGGCCGCCTTTTTTATTACAATGTCTCCCACTACGTTTTCCTATCAGCGAACAAACGAGCCAAGCAAGATGACAACAGATACGATCGTGGCCCAGGCCACCGCGCCAGGCCGTGGTGGCGTCGGCATAGTCCGGGTCTCCGGCCCCGCCGCCGAACAGGTCGCCGGGATAGTGCTCGGCAAGCTCCCGCGGGTGCGCTACGCCGAATATCTGCCGTTCAAGGATGAGCAAGGCCAGGTACTGGATCAGGGCATCGCCCTGCTGTTCAAAGCCCCCAACAGCTTCACCGGCGAGGATGTGCTGGAGCTGCAGGGCCACGGCGGTCCCGTCATCATGGACATGCTGATCCGCCGCATTCTGAAAATCGACGGCATTCGTCCTGCCCGCCCCGGCGAGTTCAGCGAGCGCGCCTTCATCAACGACAAGCTGGATCTGGCCCAGGCCGAAGCTATCGCTGACCTTATCGAAGCCTCCAGCGAACAGGCCGCCCGCAGCGCCATGCACTCCCTGCAGGGGCAGTTCTCCAGCAAAATCCAGCAACTGGTGGAGAGCCTGATCCGGCTGCGCATCTATGTGGAAGCGGCCATCGACTTCCCGGACGAGGAGATCGACTTCCTCTCCGATGGCAAGGTGGCGGGCGACCTCTACGCCATCATGTCCGAGCTGGACGATGTGCGTGGTGAAGCCAAGCAGGGCGCTCTGCTGCGGGAAGGGATGAAGGTGGTGATTGCCGGTCGTCCCAACGCCGGCAAATCGAGCCTGCTCAATGCTCTAGCGGGGCGCGAGTCGGCCATCGTCACCGAGATTGCCGGTACCACCCGCGACGTGTTGCGCGAGCACATCCATCTCGATGGCATGCCGCTGCACATCATCGATACCGCCGGTCTGCGCGACACTCAGGACAAGGTGGAGCAGATCGGTATCGAGCGCGCCTGGGCCGAGATCGAACAGGCCGATCGGGTGCTGTTTATGGTGGATGGCACCACCACAGACGCGGTCGACCCGCGGGAGATCTGGCCGGAATTTGTTGATCGGTTGCCAAAAAACATCGGCCTCACCGTCATTCGCAACAAGGCCGACCTGACCGGAGAGGATCTGGCACCGAGTCAGGAGCTGGGCCACGCCGTCTACCGCATCTCCGCCAAAACCGAGCTGGGGCTGCCTGCCCTGCGCGAGCACCTCAAGGCCTGCATGGGCTTCCAGGGCAACACCGAAGGGGGCTTTATGGCCCGCCGCCGCCATCTGGATGCGCTGGAGCGCGCCGCCGAGCGCCTGCTGGTGGCCAAGGAGCAGCTGGAAGTGTTCGTGGCCGGTGAGCTGGTGGCCGAAGAGCTGCGCCTCGCGCAGGAGTCCCTCTCCGAGATCACCGGCGAATTCAGCTCCGACGATCTGCTGGGCCGTATCTTCTCCAGCTTCTGCATCGGCAAGTAATGTGGTGAAAAATCAGCAATAAAAAGCAGCCAGTGAGAACATAAGACATTGTAAATATTGGACTTTGTTTTTTACTGGCTATTCTTGCCTGATCTTGTTTCGTGAGAATTTACCCCGAGAGTACCCCAAAGTAACCTCTTGGGGTACTTTTGGGGGACACTTATGAAGATCAGCATCGAATACCGCGCACCGGACGCCGAAGGCAAGCGCGCTCTGCGCTTAACCTACTACGCCGGCTCCTACCTTGACCAAACCACGGGCATCCGCAAGCACAAACGCAGCAGAGAGACCCTGGATCTCTTCCTGTACGACAAGCCGCGTACCCCAGCACAGCGGCTCCACAACAAAGAAACCCAGCGAGCAGCCGAAGCCATCCGCGCCAAGCGACTCTTCGAGTACGAGACTGGTAAACACCATCTGGATTTCTCGAACGCCTACAAGGCCAGCTTCTTCGAGTACTTCCAAGAGGTTACAGACCAAAAAGCGGCAGGTAGCAAGAGCAACCACTCCATCTGGATATCAGCCCTCAAGCATTTACGCCAGTACCATAAGCTGCCGGAGCTGACTTTCGAGGAAGTAGATCAGCTGTTCCTGGAGGGGTTTCGGCATTACCTGATGCACAAGGCCCGCACCAAAAGCGGCACACCACTGAGCCGCAACACCCAAAGTGCCTATTTCAACAAGTTAAGGGCGGCCCTGAACCAGGCTGAGCAGGAACGGCTGCTACCGGATAATCCGGTACGACGTGTCAAAGCTATCCAGGGGGAGAAGAACAAACGGGTTTACCTGACCGAAGACGAGGTACGAGCCCTGGCCCAGGCCGAGTGCCGGTACGACGTTCTTAAGCGCGCCTTTCTGTTCTCTTGTTGCACTGGCTTGCGCTGGTCCGACATTCACAAGCTGACCTGGGCCGAGCTGGAGCCCTTCTATGGCCATTACCGTATCGTCTTCACCCAGAAAAAGACCAGCGGCCTGCAATACCTAGATTTGAATGACATGGCGATGCAGCTGATGGGGCGCCCAGGCAAGGCAACAGAGCGGATCTTCAAGGGCCTCAAGTACTCGGCTTGGCACAACATGGAGCTCACCCGGTGGGCGTTGCTGGCGGGTATAACCAAGAAGGTAACCTTCCACAGCGCGCGTCATACCTTCGCCGTCATCCAGCTTAACCGCGGCGTCGATATCTATGCCCTCTCCCGCTTGCTGGGGCACAGTGAGCTGAGAACTACCGAGATCTACGCCGACATTCTTGAATCGCGGCGCCGAGATGCCATGCTCGATTTCCCCAATGTCTTGGGGTGATAGAAGCACCCTCGACGAGATCATGGCCAGGAAGAGCCAACAAATAAGCCAGCGCAACTATGCGCTGGCCTAGATTATCTTAGATAATATAGATCGGATTTCAGGATCGCCCTGCAGCCCAAGCGGTAACTGGGTTTCACTGAATTGGCTTGTGACCGTTATCGTGAACTTTGTGACCACTTTCGTGATAGTTTGTGACCGTTATCGTGATAGTGCAGGCCTGCCGATGGTAAACCGCCCCTTGGCATGTTCGCAGATAGACCAGCCCAAAGCAGTCAGCTCATCCAGTGCCTTACGAACTCGTGATTGCCGCTTGCGATGGGTGGCCGTGCTGACCTCATCGGGAAAGGCATAAGCGACCAAGGTGTCTAACTGCACAGCCCTTTTCTGACCACAATCCACCCAGGCACATAGCCGCTGATGCAACAACCGAGCGATGCTGCCATTCAAGTGCCGAACTTCTGTCATGTCGATACGAACATGGCGACCATTACCCATAATGGCGTAGGTCAGCAAGGGATTAAGCGCCAAAAAAAGTCCATCAGTCTGAGTGTCACTGACATAGTTCGCCAATAAGCGAAAGCCGCTACGCTGGCCAGCCACCTTGGCGATCACCGACACCTTCCACAATCGCTCGATACAGCAACGTACAGTATTGGTATCCCTAGGATTGGCGTATCCAATCTCCTTGGCCAGTTTGCGCAGGCTGCTTCTGACCACCAATACCCTTTGCTGGTTGGCAGCCCAACGAAGATCCAGAAGATCTCGCAATATCGTCCCAGTTTCGCTCACCGCAACTGGCTCAATCTCGTTACTTTGTGACTCAAGTCCAGCCAGGGCAACCAACCCCTGAAGCACACGGAGGTCATCTGCCCCCAGTGGCTCAGGCCCGGAGAACTCGATCTGATTGCCACCACCGAAACGGTAAATCACCTCCAGCTTGTCACGGCGGCGCTGGCCATGCGAGATCGCCCTAAACAACCCGGGAGCAAGACAGTGCATATGGTCATGCCTAGCATGGGTCAATTCAAAGCAAGACACGTTTGCCTCCCGCTCGGCGTGTTACGCCCAACCTAGCGGGAGCGGGGTACAGCACACCACCATCCCCCCGCACCAACCAGCGCTCCTGTAGTGGCTGTCCATAATTGCTTTTGCTTACCCCAAACCGCACGTAAAACTGGCTCTGCTCTGCCGATACACCCAGCTGCTGCGCCTCTTTCTTGGTCATAGTAGCGAGATAGGCCTGCCAGCGGACGTTGTCCACCAGAACAGACGAACCTCGGCTTGCCTGCTGCAGATCGCCAGCTTCTTGGAATGCCGCAGATTTACTGGTGTGGTGTACAAACAGCACAGCGCATCCCAGCCTCATGGCCAGCCGTTCCAGCTGACCCAGCACCTGCGTCATGGCACAGGCCGCATTCTCGTCGGCATCGTGAAAGCGTCGCAAAGTGTCGATGACAATCAACCTCACCCCTTCAGCCCAAATAGCAATCGCTTCCCACCAGTGGCTATCCAACACATTTGGACTGGCCCCCTGAAGCGATATCAAACGAAGGTCTCGTTCAACATTGGCACGAAGTTCAGCGTCAAGATGTCCGCCCAAGGAAAACAAGCGCTGGTGCAGTACAGGCCAAGGGTCCTCAGCAGGCAGGTAGAGCACAGCCCCCCTGCCCAGCTTGCCAAGTTCAATCCAATCCGGCCCACCGGATATCTGCATTGCCAGTTGCAATGCCAGCATCGATTTGCCCACTCCTCCCGGTGACACCAAAGCACCAACGCAGCCAACAGGCAGCCCCGGGAGGACAAAATCGAGGGGTTTCGGAGGTTCAATAAAAGCCGACCGGAGATCCTGAGGCCAGTGAGATGTTATGAGATCTCGTTCCATAACAGCCTCACAGCCGTCCATGACTAGCTTGCCGCACACGCTTGGTCACATGCTCAGTGAGTTCGGCGTCCGGTGAAATACGGTGAGAAAGCAGCCAATCAAGCAGCTCATCACGTTTGAAGTAGATCTTTTTGCCGTTGGGCTTATAAAACGGCAGGCGTTTTTCACTGGTCTGCCGGTACACATAACCAACTGAGACCCCCAGTAACTCGGCGCACTCTTCAGCAGAAAGCACTTCTTTTTGCGCCAGCCCTTGCTGGATCACCAGCTGCTTAAGCTCATAAAGCTCTTTCAGGATTGTACCGTTAGGATCGCTATAAACTGACGGGTTTTGTTCGCGCATGCAGATGATCTCCCTGTAACAAACATCAACATGCAAAGCGTACCGAGGACCTAACGAAATCCAGAGCGCTGTAAGTGCCCCAAATGGGCACTTACAGCGTTTTCTGGAAAATTTTCACATGTGAAATTTTGGCGAGAGATAGTTAGAGTTCTCAAAAAGGTATTGTTATTTTCAACTCTAACCTTCTTAGCTTACCTCCCAGCGTAAAATCTTCAGCTTCGATGTTCATTACTGAGAATAAAATACTGTATATTTATACAAGCCACCAGTTGTCACATTCCGACTGGAGGACTTCACCAGTTCCGTGTAAGCTGTCGAACATGAAAAACACAACCTCAAAACTCAACCGTGAGAAGTTAGTCCACTTCTCTGGGCACGAAACGTTTCCACTACGTCAAATGTGGCTTAAGAAAGCTTTCGACCAAGCAGCCAACGGACAGATCCCCAAAACTGTCTTCACCGATGATTCAGCCATCGCAACCTTTGGTGTTGGCAAGAACATGGTTGCATCGATTCGGCATTGGGCCTTGGCATGCGGAATCATGACCGATGAAGGGGACGCATTCCGCGTAACAGAGTTCGCCATGGATAGTCTGTCAAAGGACGGCCTAGATCCGTATGCAGAAAACCCCTCCACTGCATGGTTCGTGCATTGGCAACTAGCTGGCAAGTGTATTCGCTCCACCACGTGGTATTGGCTATTCAACCACGTAACCACTCCTACATTCACACGCCAAGAGCTTGAAGAGCCTTTGGCACTCTATGCCCGCAGTCTTGACCCTAAGCATCGATTATCTACTGCTACCGTTTCTCGTGACTTGGAGACCTGCATACGCAGCTACGCTCCACGAGCAGTAAGTGGTTCTCCTGAAGATTTTGCCGAGCCTCTACTTGGTGAATTGGGGCTGCTCCATGAGGTCCACAAAGGGCAATACGCGTTCCGGAGAGGCCCCAAAGCCTCGCTCCATGACGGCATCTTTACCTATGCCCTTATCGATTTTTGGAATAAGACTGCAGCCAATCAAAGCTCGCTAGCCTTCGAAGCGATCGCCTATGCCGAAGGGTCACCGGGACGCGTTTTCAAGCTCGATGAGGAGTCGATTGCCCAAAGGCTAATTTCTTTGGCCGACTTAACCGATGGCAAGCTTGCGTGGACCGACTCCGCGGGACTTCGCCAAGTCCATAGAAAAAACCTTGCCGATAGCTACAAAAATGAAATGGTTAGACGAGCCTATGATTGAGACAAAACAGCCGGTGCTATCTGACATCGTTCAGATATCGCACCAATATCAACGCTCAATCCGGATCGATGCAGACATTGGTCGTTCCGATGCACTAGACGGCTATATCTTCCATGCCACCGCATCTACAGTTGTGGATGGTATGTGTCGACAGCTTGCGGACACCAACCAACGTAGTTTTACATGGACAGGCCCATTTGGCGGAGGCAAGTCCTCTTTAGCTGTTGCCTTAGCTAGCGCCCTACACCCTGACACAAGCCTCCGCGAGAAAGCTCGCACCGTCTTAAACCTCAGTTCGAAGCCAGAATTCGACAAGGCATTCCCTGTTCAAAACGGCTGGCTTGTAATCCCGGTGGTTGGTCGACGCGGCAGCGTACTCATGGAACTTGACGTATCCTTACGCAAAGCGCAAGGCAAGGGCATCAGCGGTCACAGCAAACCCAATGCCCAAAGTGTCATTGCTAACCTCCTAGCCGAAGCCAAAAATCGCCCGAATGATGGTGTCCTGGTATTCATCGATGAGATGGGAAAATTCCTTGAAGCCTCGGCCTTAGGTTCGGGCGATGATGTCTATTTCTTCCAGGAGCTCGCAGAGGCATCAGCACGCTCCGAAGGCCGACTGGTTGTGATTGGAGTGCTGCATCAAGCATTTGCACAGTACGCCAACCGTCTTGGCATTGGTGCTCGTGACGACTGGGCCAAGGTTCAAGGCCGCTACTTGGACCTTCCATTCGTTGCAGCAAGCGATGAGGTTGTCGAACTTATTGGCAGTGCGATAGAAACCAAGCAGTGTCCGGAATGGGTTCGGTCGGCTTCAAAATCTGTCGCCGATGCCATCAGGTCGCGCCGCCCAGCAGTCGGCAGTGATTTTGCTACGTCCTTAGAGCGCTGTTGGCCGCTTCACCCAACCATGGCTGCATTATTGGGGCCAATCTCCAAACGACAATTCGGTCAAAACGAGCGCAGCACATTCGGCTTCCTCTCCTCTGTTGAGCCACATGGCTTCCGCTCCTACCTTCAATCGACGCCGCAGGATCAATCAGCGCGGTATCGCCCTAGCGACTATTGGGATTATCTGCGCGCGAATTTAGAGCCGGCAATTCTCGCTTCTTCCGATGGACACCGCTGGGCCCAAGCGGTCGAAGCAGTTGAGCGAGCCGAGGCCAAGTCGAACGACCCTCTACTGGTGGCAATGATCAAAAACATCGCCATCATTGACCTATTCCGTAATGGCTCGGGGTTGTCAGCTGATCTGCCAGTCCTTTCAAGCCTCTTCCACGAAGTACCACAAGAGCAGCTCGAGAATGTTCTTAGGAAGCTCGCATCGCTAAAAGTGGCTTTGTATAAGAGCTATACTGGCGCTTGGTCCGTCTTTGAGGGCAGCGATTTCGACATTGATGCGGCTATTAAGCAAGCGCTGGCTGCATCCCCAGGAATCGACTTTGCCAAGTTATCCCAGCTGATGGGCATGCGTCCCGTAGTAGCCAAGCGGCATTACCATGCTACGGGCTCAATGCGCTGGATGGAACTATCACTGCATAGTATCGAGCAAGCGGAAAAGATCGCCAAAGCCTACTCCCCCCAACGGGGCGAGTTTGGCCAATTCATCCTAGCTCTTCCTAACCTTGACATGTCCATTAGTGAAGCTCGGGAGCGGGCTCAAGGCTGTGCCTACAAAGAACCTTGGCCCGTGCTGGTAGGCATCCCGGACAACCACGCACTGATCGCCGAGCTCTCGGCTGAATTGGTCGCATTAGAACAGGTAAAAGAGTGCCACGAGATTAGCGGTGACCCAGTAGCCCGTCGAGAAGTTTTAGCTCGCTTGGCTGCTACAAGCTCCAATCTCGAAGATCAGCTTCAAGCCGCGATTTCACTGTGCAAATGGCACGATGGTGGTGACAAGTTCATCGAACCAGGAGCGAAGCTTTCACCTATCGCATCAGACCTCGCCGACAATCTCTATGAACATTGCCCTCGAGTGTGGAGCGAGCTAGTCAACCGAGACAACGTGTCGAGCAACAGCGTCAAGGCTAGACGCGATTTACTTCACGCCATGATCAATGCCGAAGGTCACGAGCGGTTGGGAATGGAGGGCTTCCCTGCCGAGCGCGGGCTTTTCGAAACACTGCTTGTTGCCTCAGACCTTTACCGAATCGAAGGAGGGGTTTGGCGTTTTTGCGAGCCATCTGGGGCATCACCTAATGGCTTCGTGAATCTCTGGGAAGCTACACGGAAGCTTTTCTCGGATGCGAGCGCTCATATCAGCGTAAATACGATATACGACTGTTGGCGCAGCATAGGAATGAAGCAAGGCATCTTGCCCGTGTACTTAACAGCGTTCTTGCTGGCGCACAAAGCCAACATCGCTGTGTATAAGGACGGTATATTCATACCCCGCCTCAGTGATGCGGATATCGATGAGTACCTGCAAGATTCTTCTCGCTTTATGCTCCGTTGGATTGCAATTGATGAGGAGAAGAGCCGAATTCTAGAAGGCATCTCCAGTCTCCTGGTAGAAGTTGGGGAGAATGGAGGGGCAGCAGATCCCTTAGAGGCAGCCCGAGGCCTTGTGGCGATGATTTTCAACCTGCCCGAATGGTCTCGACGTACGCAACGCTTAGGTGAAACAGCCAAAGCAATCAGAGACATGCTGTTAAAGGCTAGCGATCCACACAAAGTCCTGTTTGTCGACTTGCCCTCGCTGCTAGAGACAACTGATGGCAAGGCCTACGTGATGGCTCTACGCGCCCCACTGCAAGAAATCGCAACTGCCTACTCAGAGATGCTTTCCGAAGTCGAAGGCAAAATGCTCGAAGCACTGGATGCTACATCCGATGACTTGGCCTCTCTGCGCGAAAGAGCGAAAACTGTGACAGGCGTTTCAGGTGACTTTAGACTCAATGCGTTCTCGACACGGTTAGCCTCATACGATGGTAGCCGACAGTCATTGGAGGGTATTTTGAGTCTGGCGGCAGATAAACCCCCGCGAGACTGGGTTGACCGTCATATAGATACAGCCGTTTTGGAGCTTGTCCAGTTTGCAAGGCGCTTCCGCGAGACCGAAGCATTTGTCTCTGTCAAAGGCCGTGAAGCAAGGAGTGAGGCCATCGCCTTGGTCATTGGCGCCGGGGCCGATACCACGACGCTCTCTCGCTCCTTCGCTATTTCTGAGCGCCATCGTAAAACCGTGGAAGACAAGGCCGCGGAACTAGCATCGATGCTGCAAGCTCAAGGGTTTGATACTGATGTTTTGCTGGCAATCTTGGCTAAGACCGGAATGAAACTGGCAAAGAAAAAGGAGCTTGTAGATGACTGAGCGACACGTCTTGGGCCTCTCTGGTGGAAAGGACAGCGCGGCTTTGGCCGTGTGGATGCGTGACCACCACCCCGAACTAGACATTGAGTATTTCTTTACTGACACCGGTGAAGAGCTTCCAGAAGTCTATGAATTCTTGGGAAAACTCGAAGGTTATTTGGGCAAGCCCATCGCACGACTCAACCCTCGCCGAGATTTCCGTTTCTGGCTTCGCGAGTACAACCATTTCCTGCCCAGCCCACAAACTCGCTGGTGCACTCGACAGCTAAAACTGGCGCCGTTTGAACAATGGGTGAAACCAATGCTGGCTGCCGGAGATACCGTGTTTTCCTATGTCGCAATTCGTGCTGATGAGGAATACCGTGAAGGGTATGCGGCAAAAGCAAAAAATCTGATAGTGAGCTTTCCATTTCGTGAAGCTGGGATAGACAAAGCAGGCGTGGTCGACATCCTAGAGTCTTCCGGTGTGGGCTATCCGAAGTATTACGAATGGCGCTCGCGCAGTGGCTGTACCTTTTGTTTCTTCCAACAGAAGATCGAGTGGGTGCGCCTTAAAGAGCAGCACCCCGAGGATTTCGAAAAAGCCAAGGAGCTAGAGAAGGACGCCTTAGAGCATGGGTCACCTTTCACTTGGTCGAAAGGTGAATCCTTATGGGATTTGGAGAAACCTGAACGAATCGCAGAGATCAAATCTGAATATGAGGCACGACGAGCACGTCTTCGTCTAAGAATCCCCGTAAATCCTCTACGGCCGGTTAAAGACGGCCCCGAAGACATCGACGATATCTACGGGGAGGATGAAGGTGGTGGGTCATGCTTGATCTGCCACAAATGATTTTGAAATTAACATCTAAAATCAAGAGAAAGTGCGTTTTTAGCTAACACATAATAACTACAAGATGAGCGCTGGGGGTATCCCCCAACGCAATAGCTGCTAAACAAAAATGCTAGAAACATAGTGTCTCTAGCATTTTTTATTTGGTGGTTTATCAACCCTCTAAATCCAACCAAGGGGCAATATTACTCCATGCAAGCTCAGCTATTCTGATAGAGCGTTTTTCCACTAAATCGATATTCCAATCGCCTTCGACCGAAGAAACAGATTTAACCATTGGGAGGTGTTTGGATTCTGAAAGCAAATCTGCAGTATCTTTGCCTATCACTATTTTTTGCTCATGCGCCTGCTTTAACAATGGCTCAAGTTCATCAGGTGTTTCTGCCGACAAAATTTTGTAGACGAGGCGTTTTCTTGTCCAAGAGCAATTCCCCAATGAAGAATTCTCTGATTGAGGCAAAAGAGTTAAATTTCCCAGACGATGGATAGTCTCTGTATCCTCGTAAAGCTTATTATCCCACCCCTCCGAGTGAATTTCAGGAGCAATATGCTCAACTGTTTGTGATGATTCGTCTCGCCAGTGTTTGATATCAAGCATTGGGAGTACATTTTTCTTTCCTGCAACTGTTAATCCTGGTTCATGTTTTGAGGCAGAGCTATCGTGCGCGGCCGCCAGTAATATAAATCTGGTGATATCTTTTTGATTTTTATATGCTGGAATTCGTGCTGCAGCCTTAACCCAGTCATCTTTTTTCGAGATATTCCCTTCGGTTTCCAATATATGACGAAGGGCTGCTTTTAAAGCTTTAGAGTTTGGTGGTGGGAATTCAACTCCATCTGTATTTGCTCGACAGATAGGCAACATCCCAACATCATCACATCCTTGTGCCATAAGGTTGCGATAATGCATATCAATATTTTCAGTCCCTCTACGAGAGGCTCGCCAAAGTATAGAAAATGCAGAGATTGCTTTAGTTGCAGAAACAAATTCGTCAATTGCTAATGCTCTATTTACTGCATCGGCTTTGCGAATTTCAGAGTAAAATCGCACGAGTGGGCCCTGAACAATACTATGTTTGATTGCGCGTAATGTATCGAGACATAGCATAACCTCATCCGTCCCTGCTTCTTCTGCAGATTTTAAAACGGGAGGCTTGCCTTGACCCTCAGGCCAAGAGTTTTGAATAAACAAAGAGCAATGTGCAAGGTTACGAACAAAAGAGCGCTTAGACTCATCAGGATACCTATCAAAACAATCCTTGAAAAATCTTCGCTGATCACTTAGTCGACGAGAAAGCTTTTGGCCTCGTTCAGCTAAAGCGAACGCGACAATTAGGCGGCTTGTCGCTTCTTGTTTTTCATCGGTCTTTGTGAATCCCTCAAGATAGGATTCTATGGATGACATGTGTTCATAAGAGAACGATTTTTCATATTTTTCGAGCCCCTCAAAGTTTATTACTCGAGGTTTGAAAGTTTCAAAGGCCGTAAGTGGCTCGCCTGTGGTGTTAAGTGATTCGAACATGTCAAATGCGTAGTCTTCATTTTTTGCTGTGACAGTCGTTAATGCTACGCGAGCCAAAATGAAGTTTGCGAGTAATACTAGTCGCAATAGTTCAATATAAGCCTTATTTTCATCACTTTGAATTATGGATTGAACTTCTGGGGGGAATTCTGCTTTAACCAATATTTCTTGAAACCCTTTGGCCTTCAGCATTTCACCAACGCTTGGTAGTTCGACTTTTTGAACATCACCTGAGGCAACGGCAGTAAGCATGTTTTGAACTATACGACGAGCATCAATAAGCTTTTTGTGCCGGGACTGATCGTCTACTCCAGCTGGGGGATCATATTTAAAGGCCTTTTCTGGGTTGGTGCGGCAATGTTGGCCATAAAGATGGAGGTATCGCCCTATTGGAGACCTGTAAGCAGCCTTATCTTTCTCTCTAGACCACGAGTCATCGTAAGCCCTAATCAAGCGTGGATAGAACTGGAAAGGGCCGTCACCATAGTCTTTGTCTTCCTCAAAGGTCTTAGATAGCTGACCAGATATTTTCAGACACTCTTTGGTTAGCCACTGCTTCTCTGGCTCAACAGCACCTTTGAACTTTGTAACTTGAGTTCTAATTATGTCGTGAAGTACAGTAATGATAAGAAGAAGAGTGGTAAGTCTCTGTTGACCATCAATAATTGTTAGAACTCGAGCAGGCACATCGCCTTTGACCAACGGGTCAATTGTTGCATGTGTTTCATCATGAATCGCAATTATCGTGCCCAAAAAAGTGATAGCGTCATCTTGATTGATCAACCTCGAAAATCCATGACATGTATCTTCGATTAGTCGCTCTATTTTTGGACGATCCCACGAGTATTGTCGTTGGTACGCGGGAACATATAGGCCTTGGCCACTCTCACAAAGATATTGAAAAACACTCTTAGAGCGTGCACCGAACACATCTTCTATTTGCAATTAAACACCCCTTCAATATTAATTTTTAATTGTCTAACCGAATCGCCCGGCATCACATCCTTGTCGGGGCGCAGCGCGGCAAAGATCAAGTGATACCAGCAGCTCGAGCCTTCACGCCTAGCCGCTGAACTACGGCTCCGACAGCCGCTTTGTAAGCGATCTCGAGCATCTAGTCGGCAAATCACGGGCCCTAACCCTTGCGAAGGCACGGTAGCGATCCTCCATCTCTTGCACCAAAGCCTCAAGCACTTCGGCAGCTTTTTCCTTGATAGTGACAATCTCATCGCGCATATGTAGTGGTCAACTAAATCCGGACATTTGGTTAGGCCGAGTCTCAGCTTGTGCTGGCGGTATTCCATCATTGCATTGATGTGGACGCCGCCAGTTGTAGTAATCCATCAGGTAATAACTGATATCCAGCTTCGCTTCCCGCAGTCTCATATATCCCATTGCCGGGAACCACTCTGACTTCAAGCGTCTGAACAGCCGCTCCATCGGGTCATTATCCCAGCAGTTACCACGCCGACTCATACTCTGGATCATACGATAGCGCCACAGTCGTTGCCGAAATGCCCGGCTTCCATATTGGCTGCCTTGGTCAAGTGAAACAGCACGCCTGACGGACAACCTCGTTGCTGATACGCCATCTCAAGTGCTTTCATGGCCAGCTCGCCATCTGGTTTATCTGACATCGCCCACCCCACAACCCGCCAGGTATGTAGGTCAAGAACCGCAGCCAGGTAATGCCAACGACCCAAAAAATATGGCCAACATTCCAGAGAGAAAAACGGCACGAAATTTCCAGATAGATAGGAAGTCTTCGATCAGGATTCCACATAACTCGTTCTGAACAGGCATTCCACTATGTGGAAAATTCGCACCACTTTTCCAGATAGATAGTTATGTGGAAAGAAACTGGACGGGTATTGGCTGGGAATAACAGTGTTCATTCCATGGCTCCACATCCTGCGTGATTCCACGCAATCATGTTTGTCATGAGTAAACAAACTTCAATACTTTCAGTGCGTTGTTGATTTTTTCCTGAGCAGAGTCCATGGTGATATGGATTTTTGTCACACGATCACCTGATTGCGAGGTCATCACCATGAACAGCATCGTCATCCTGAGCATATTGTTTGCATTCCTGATAGGCTTTGGCGCCTTTGCCGCATGGCTGTATATCGAAAAGCGTCACATGGGTGCTTCGGATAAATGACCCGCTATTTTGCTGAACGTACCTCTTTTGCCACGCACGAAATCAGATGGCGGGAGCAACCCAACATCTCCTGGATCACCGAGTAGCTGTGTCCGGTGCTCAACAACTGTGCGATGTGCTGACGCTTCTTTTCATCTTTCTGGCGACCGCGATATTTCCCCTCATCCCTGGCCTTGGCAATACCCTGATGTTGCCTGCGTCGGCGATCTTCGTAGTCTTTGCGAGCGACAGCTGCCAGCATATCCAGCAGCATGCCATTTACAGCCTGCAAGATGGCGCTGGTGAACTCGGAGCGGTTGTCCCCCTGTAACGCCACCCAGGAAGTCGGAAGCTCCGGAGAAACGATGGAGAGCTGTTTCTGAGCCAGCAGCTGCTTCAATGTTTGCCAATCCGTCTGATTGAGACGGGCCAGACGATCAATCTGCTCTACCAGCACAATGTCACGATCTGCAGCGTCGCGGATCAGCCTCATAAGCTCAGGCCTGTCCAGCGTCGCTCCCGACTCATTCTCCACATAGAAACTGGCAATCTGATGGCCATGCTCAGCAGCAAAACCAATCAGCAGCTCTCGTGCCCGCTCAGCATCCTGTTCCACTGTCGATGCACGTAAATACGCCCGTATGAACATTGAAACCCCCATCGGTCTGCTTAAACTGGTTCCTAATTATTGGTTCAATATAAGTGGTTTCAATATTATTTTCGAGAGGGTATTAAGTGGTTTTAATGGGGTATACCTTTTTAGAACCACCACATAACGATCGAAACACAACCTTTCGATAGCCTTTTGATCTGACAGCACAAACTTTAAGTGTGATCCGTCATCACAAAGTCGCTTTTGAGTTGTATTTGGGTATTTAAGCGACGTTGCTCACCATTCCTGATCTGCTGAATGGGATGCCAAAGGAGGAAATCTACAGAAGCTGGGCTTTGAGGTGAGTCATCTTTTCGACTCACCGAACAAGCCAGCAGCCAAGCGCAGCGCGGCAGGCTATTGAACGTTACGTACAAAATCCCAACCATGTGACACCATACTGACAAGTATTCTGTCTCAAACTACCTAATGACCGTACCAAGGGGACAGCTTGCCCGAGCACCAACTGGGATCTGGCGGTGGCCTTTGCTCCGACTAAACAGAGTGGACTACTGGATACAGCACTGAAGAACTGCTGGCGCTGTAGTGCAATGAGTTCTGGGGGAAACTCTCGGTTATCGATTTAAGTAGAGATGAGCGATAACGCTTATATCGGCGCTTTGCGCACCAGCTTGTCGCGCTACCAGGCGGAGCTGTCAGAGATCCGGGCAATTCTGGCGCAGCGTACCCTTTCCAATCTGGAGTACCGCGCCGCCGAGCGAATCCTGCAGGTTTCTATCGAAACGAGTATTGGCGTGGCAAAACACTGGGCCAAAACGCTGGCAGGCCATAATCCCCCACAGGATGCCTATCAGGCATTCGAGTTCCTTGTCCTACGTGGTGAGCTATGCCCCGACACTTTGATCTGTTGGAGCAAGCTCATTGGCCTTCGCAATACGCTGGTGCAAGACTATCTGAATATTGACCCCGAGATAATTCTCAGTGTGATTACTCCTGGCTATAGCGACCAACTGTTTACGTTTGCAAAGCAAGGTCTCGACTGGTTGGCTGCCCATATTGATTGAAACTTCGACATCATCTTTCTGTTTGCCTGTTGTAGCACGTTATCAAGCGGCATCAACCCAGCCATTCGATTTGCTCAGTTGCATTGGCCAGGATAGCGTAGGGGCATTACAGCTGGTTACCGAAGGGCACGATGTTCCAGATGTCAGGCGAATCGACTACAAGGCCATTTCCGATGACGAGCTCGAGCAGATCCTGACCAGCTACAAATCAGGAATCCCTTTGGGGATGGTTAACCATAAACCGGGGCTATCATCATGGCCTGGATAGTGTTTCTTAAATAATAAGAAAAATTACATCATGCCTATGATTTTTATAGCCATTTACAGTCATACAATCAGATCCATCACATCGAGTGATCGATTAACCCTCGCTTGCCAATAAAAAGAGCCCTGATTTCTCAAGGGCTCTTTTTTTATGACTACGGCAAAAGCGGTAGAGGCAGCTTCTCAGCCGGGGTGGTGGCCGGCTCGCTGCACTGCTGCCTCGGCAGGCGATCTGGGCTGCATGATGATCAGTGCCATTACCCCCAGGATCACCGCCAGCATCACCGAACCGAAGCGGATCAGGCCATCGCTCAGCGCATCGATGCTGGTCGAGGTGATCGAGTAGAACACCAGCACGACATAGCTCGAATAGAGCAGCTGGATCGAGTTGTAACTGGCCTTTTTCTCGACGGCGTGGATCCCCATAAACAGGGCGCACACCAGGGTCACCCCCAGTTGCCCAATCAGATTGGTTTGAAACACGCACATGATCAGGGGCGGCACGGCATAGAGCACGCTGGCATAGGTGGTCAGCAACCGCCGGATACCGTAGTTGTGCCCGAGCGCCGGATTGGGATCCTTGATAATCAGCGCGACCACGATGGCAATGATGGTGCTCTGCTCCAGATCGAGGGTGATGCCGACACAGAGAGTAGTCAGCACCAGTACCGCCTTGAACAGAGTGTGCCAATCCTGATGAGGCGTCTTGCCCGCACCGTTGGCTGCAGCAGCGGTATCCGTTAGCGGCTCACCACCCGGGAAGATGAAATAGGCCAGATACGCGGTAAACCCTGCCACGAAGATGTTCTTAAGCAACGCCAGCGGTATCTGGTCGACCGAAATCCCCTTCTGTTTGACGAACACCGCAATCATGGCCGTCGCCACGATGAGCAGGATTGCTATCAGGTCCTGCGCGTTTTTTCGGGTGCGATCCATGCACCAGTAGAATACGCCCAGCAGCGCGAGGTAATAGACATGGGGGTAATCCAGCAACAAGGTTGCCAGCCATGCCTGTATCCAGGAGGTCAGATACAAGACCCCGGCCATCAGAAACACCATGATGAGCGGTGGCGGATTATGGGTGGTGGTGAGAAATACCGCGCACATGGCCGGGGCCAGCAGCGGTAAATCCGTACCAAAGACAAATTGCCAAAACAGCAGTAGCACCGGAAACAGCGCTACCCGCAGCAAGGCATTGGCTGGACTATGAAACATAGCTTATGTAGCTCCATGCCCATATCCAGATATCTGCCAACCGCTCACCCAGATAGGACTCTCCGGGGTAGAAGGCGACGACAGCACGACCACCGAAGCGCGGGTTCACGCCGGGCGGAAGGTCATCAAACTGGATATTGACCGGGAAGCGCTGGGCGCTCGGCTGGGAGGTAGGGGAATCCAGCAATCCGGTGCCGGCATTGACCTGCAGGCTGCCATTGCCACTGCTGCCAAAACCGATGGAAGTGATCTTGCCGGTGAAAACCTGACCCGGATAAGCATCAAACACCACCTTGACGGCGTCATCCCGCTTCAAATAGGCCAGCGAATTCTCCCGCACCATGGCGGTCAGCCAGAGCTTATCGGTATTGATGAACGTCAGCAGCGGCTGGCCTGCGCTGGCATAGTTGCCTTTGGCCAGCGCCAGATTGGTGATGACGCCATTGGCGGGCGCCTTCAGCTCGGTATGTTCGAGATTGAGGCGGGCCTGGGCACGCTTGTTGAGCACGGCCTGAATCTCGGGGTTCTCTTCACCGCGCGGGCCAATCTCAAAACGAGCCTTTTCCAGCGCAGAGACGGTTTGCGCCAGATTGGCCTCGGCGGTTTGCAGCTGGGTCAGGCTGTCATCCATGGCTGCACGGCTGATGGTGCCCTTTTTCAGCAGGGCCCGGTAACGCTCCACCTGCAATCTGGCGTTGTTGGCCGCAGCGCGGGCGGAAGCCTCATTGGCTTTCGCAACCTTGATGGAGGCAGAATCGGCATGATAGGACTGGGCCGCCTGCTGCAAAGCGAGCTCGGCCGCCTTCTCTTCCAGCTCAAACGGCGCTTTCTCGATGGTGACCAGCAGCTGCCCTTTCGACACCTCATCGTTATTGGCGGCATGGAGGCTGGCCACCGGGCCGGATACCTGCGGAGCAAGACGGATCACCTCGCCATTGACCCTTCCCATATCGGTCATGGGGGTCACCCGATCGGCCCACAGGCTATAAATCCAGAGAATAAAAACCGCCAGGAAAATACCATAAGTCAGCGAACGGGCCTGCTTGGTCTTGTCCTGTGCGGCAGCCACGGTAGCGGCCGTGTTCTCGGTTGCCGCGCTCTTCGGATCACTCATGAGGGTTATTCCTTTTCTGAAATAAATGGGGAGGCAGAATCAATCCAGAAGGCTGACTTTCTTGAAAATAAGATTCTGCTTGGTGCGATATTCAATAAACAGGGTGATAACAAACGCAAATCCACCGACCAGAATAGCGGCCCAGAAGCTGGAGACGGCCATTTCACCCATGTATTTGGTCCAGATCACCGCCAGCGCCACAAACCAGCCGAACAGGGCAGCACACTGGGTAATCGCGATAGGCAGCATGGTGCGCAAAAACGAGGGATTGAAGCTGCTTTGCAGCGCAGGACGAGCCTTGTGCAGATGGTTGACGAACAGCTTGGCGGTGATCAGCGACAGTATGATCCCCAGACCGAAGGTCAGGGATACCGCCTCGCCCCACACCGACGTCTGCTCATGGGCAATGGCATTGACCGACAAGGGTACAGAATCGACCCCCTTGAAATGCCAATGTGCAATCAAGCCGTTGATCACACCGTTAATCAAGCCTGCGACGATCGAATCCTGCAGCCGGATATCGGGTCTGGACATAAATAAACTTCCTCATCACTGAATATAAAAATGGCTACAAATGCGAAGAACCGGCTAGAACTATCATCTCACAGCCGCTCGAACTGACTGTTGATAATACCCGTTTCTTTCGGATCCTGTTATGTCAGTACACAGCCTACATTAACTCGGATGGCTCAAGTTTCTCCCCTGCTAACCTCCTGCTTACCCGCTATATAGGATAAATCTTAAATACTGCCTATAGCGTGTAAACAATATTTACCCGCCACAACAGGTAAAACTTGATGTACCTGCCATAGCGTGTAAATTGGAAGAAGGCACGCTACCAGGTTGTCGAATCATGAAAGTAACCAGCGCCAAGCAGCTCAGCGCCTGTATCAAAGATGCCAGACTTTCTCAAAAGCTCTCTCAAGGCAAAGTGGCCGAGAAAGTGGGGATTAGGCAAGACACAGTCTCCAGCTTCGAGCTCAACCCTGAGTCCACCAAGCTGGAAACCCTGTTCAAGATCCTCGCAGCACTCGAATTGTCACTGGACATCAAACCCCGCAATGAGTCATCCGAGAGTCCGGCATCGGGCTGGAAGGAGGAGTGGTAATGGCCAATCTGGCTGTCTACATGAACGGCTATCGGGTAGGCACATTCACCAAAACTACCAGCGGCGCCCATCAGTTTCAGTACCATGAGTCATGGCTAGCACAACCGGGCAGCCGTCCCATCTCACTCTCCATGCCATTGCGCCATCAGGCCTACCGGGGCGATGAAGCCTATAACTTCTTTGACAACCTGCTGCCAGATAATACAGAGGTGAGGAACAGGGTTGTAGCACGCTATCAAGCGGTATCAACCCAGCCCTTCGATCTGCTCAGTTGCATTGGCCAGGATAGCGTAGGGGCATTACAGCTAGTTACCGAAGAGCACGATGTTCCAGATGTCAGGCGAATCGACTACAAGGCACTTTCCGATGACGAGCTCGAGCAGATCCTGACCAGCTACAAGTCAGGAATCCCTTTGGGGATGGTCAGGGAGCAAGAGGAGTTCCGGATCTCTATCGCCGGGGCGCAAGAAAAGACTGCACTGCTCTATCTAGATGGCCGTTGGTACTTGCCACTCAATGCAACGCCGACAACCCACATAATCAAACTCCCTATCGGCAAGATTGAAAGCCACTCCTACTCGATAGACCTCTCCCAGAGCGTAGAAAACGAATATCTCTGCACTCTGATTGCCAAGGAGTTTGGTCTACCCGTACCTCACTGCTTCATGATGCAGGTTGGCCAGGTCAAAGCACTGGCTGTGGAACGCTTCGACAGACGTTACGCTACCGATCGCAGTTGGATCATGCGCCTTCCCCAAGAAGATTTCTGTCAGGTATTGAATGTTCCGTCAGCACGGAAATACGAGAGCCATGGAGGACCAGGGATCAATGACATCATGAAAACCTTGCTGGGCTCTGCGACACCAGAACAGGATCGCTACCTGTTCATGAAATCTCAGGTCCTGTTCTGGCTGCTGGCGGCCACCGATGGCCATGCAAAGAACTTCTCGGTCTTTATTGGACCGGAAGGGCGTTTTCGCCTGACCCCTTTTTACGACATCCTATCTGTCTATCCAGTGTTTGGCGGCCGAGGCCTCAACCGAAGGGACGCCAAGCTCGCTATGGGCCTAGCAAGCAGCAAGGGAAAGAAATACGCCATTGAGCAGATATTCCCGCGTCATTTCTTCCAAACGGCGAAAGCTGTGGGATTTGAGCGTTCTGCTATGGAAGAGATCCTGACAGAACTGGCCAACTCCGTTGATGATGTTATTGAGCGTGTTACCCAGCAATTGCCAGCGAGCTTCCCCGATGCCATCAGCAGCACCATTCTAGAGGGCCTAAAAGCCCGCTCAGCCAGGCTGATAAAGGGCTGGGATTAAATTGGCGGTATGTGGGATGATTGCACGGTTAGCCAAACCACCTATGGGAAGTTTGCACGGTTCGAAGAGTAAAAGCGGCTTTCCAGGCACCGGACGGTACTATGGTCGGTGCAAAATATGTTCAAAACTCACCTAAAAAGCGGTTTTGAATGCGTGTAGTAGCATCGCGTTGATTCATATGGGAACGCTGCACGATAGCAGAAACCCGTGAGCGGCCTCTCAATATGCTGTTTTAGTTACTTTTACCCCAAGTGGCCCCCGAAAAGTCACTAACATATTGAAGATAATAGATTATTTACATTCTGCATCGGTAAGTAAGCCGGTTCGGCAGACAACAAAAAGCCCGGGTTCATCCCGGGCTTTTTGTTGTGCGTTTTTTGTCCGCAAACCTAGAGGCGACGCAGGCACCACATGAAGTAAGCGCCCCCTAACAGGGTGGATACCAGTCCAACCGGCACTTCCTGCGGGAAGAGGATCTGCTGGCCGACCCAGTCAGCCGACACCATCAACAGGGCGCCGGAAGCGGCGGCCCCAAGCAGGTGCCAGCGTGCCCGCACCAACCCCATCAGCTTGGCCATGTGTGGCGCCAGCAGACCGACGAATGAGAGCGGCCCGACCACCAGGGTGGCACTGGCGGTGAGCATGGCCACCAGCAGCAGGATGGCAAGCTGGGCACGGTTGAGGCGAATGCCAAGCGCAGTCGCTACAGCACTCCCCATCGGCATCAGATCGAGCCAGCGGCTCACCAGCAGGCAGGCGGCCAGCATCAACAGCGCCAGCCCCACCAGCCCATAGGCCACCGGCAGGGTGACGTAGTAGGTGGAGCCGGACATCCAGGAGAGCAGTTGCTGCACCCGCATGTCGCCGTTGGCCAGCGCGATGGCCTGCAGCGGCTCAAACAACGCCGTGATGGCGATACCTGAGAGCAGGATCCGCTCCGGCTGGAAGCCGTGCTTGCGATTGACCACCACCAGCAGCAACAGGCAGCCGAAGGCACCGAGCAGGCCACCGGACAGCATCAGCGGCAGGGGCAATGCAGGCAGCAACAGCGCCGTCGCTATCACCCCCATAAAGGTGCCGCCGCTCACCCCCAGCAGCTCCGGGCTCGCCATCGGGTTGTTGCTGACCCGTTGCAACAGGGTGCCCGCCAGCGCCAGCAGCACGCCAGCAGCCCCCGCAGCCAGAGTGCGCGGCAACCGCCACTCCAGCTGGGCCTGCCAGCGGAGCCAGCTTGGCCAGCTCCAGCCCGCCATTCCCTGCCCAAACAGCAGGGAGGTGACCACGACCAGCATCAACCCGACCAGCAACAGGCCAATAAGGCGAGCCGGTGCCGGGTGGCGGGCCACCAGCAGGCCGGCGTTTGCCTTCGGCGTACCCGACTTGATGCCAAGGCGCGGGATCAACCAGAGCAGCAGCGGCGCCCCCAGCAGGGCGGTCATGGCGCCGGTGGGGATCAAGACTGGCCAGAAGCGACTCAGACTCTGCAGCAGCAGATCGGTCGCCGCCAGCAGCAGGGCGCCGAGGATCGGTGCCCACAGCAGCCGCTGGCCGAGCTGGCGGATCCCGAGCAGCCGCACCATGGCGGGCGCCGCCAGCCCGATAAAGCCGATCAGCCCCACCACGCTCACCACGCAAGCGGTGACAAATACCGCCAAGCCAAGCCCCGCCAGTCGCAAGTGTTGGAGGGAGACCCCCAGACTGCGGGCGCTGGCATCATCCAGCTCCAGCACCGCCAGCGGGCGCACCAGTACCGCGGCCAGCGCAGCGGCTGCCAGCAGGCGGGGCAACAGGTAACTCACCCCGCTCCAGCTGTTCTGCACTAGCGAGCCACTGCCCCACACCAGCAAGCCTTTCAGCTCCTCCTGAAAGAACAGCAAGAGTCCCATGCTGATGGCCGCCAGATAGAGGTTGATCACCAACCCGGCAAAGACGATGACCACCGGATTGAGCTGGCGACGCCAGGCCAGAGCAAACACCAGTGCCATCGCGAGGCTGCCACCGGCCATGGCGATCCACTCCCGCCCCAACAGCAACCAGGAGGGGGCAAACAGGGTCACCATCATCAACGCCAGTTGGGCACCGGAGGCCACCCCCAAGGTGGTCGGTGACGCGAGCGGGTTGCGCAGCACCTGCTGCATCAGGGTGCCCGCCAGCCCGAGCGCCGCCCCGGCCAGCAGGGTGACCGCCAAGCGGGGCAGCCAGCTGAAATGCACCACTGCTTGGCTGGCGTCATTCAGATTGGGGGTGAACAGGCTCTGCCACCAGAGCGCAGCGGGCAGCTGGCGAGCCAGCTCCCAATACGCGAGCAAGAGGGTAAATCCCAGCAGGATCGAGACCGGCCGCAGCAGCGGCGATGTGAGCAGTCGCTTCATCGGCTAGCCTCCATACGCTCGGCATCTTGCAGCAATGCATCGCTGAGCAGACCGGCAAAACGGCGGGCGGCAAGTACGCCGCCAAAACTCCAGACCGCAGGCAGATGCAGCACAGGCGCCTGCCGAACCAGCGGCAGATGCTGCCACAGCCCAGGCTCCTGCAGCCGTTCGCTCACCCCAACCGGGATGGGATCGACCACCACCAGCCGCGCGGTTGGCAAGGTCATAAACTGCTCGATGCTGACCACCGAGAAACCCCAGTCATTGGTCTGCTCCTGCCAGCCATTACGCAGCCCAAGCCGCGTCATCACCGCATCGAACAGGCTGTGGCGACCAAACACCCGCACATGGCGCTCATCGATAAACTGCACCACCAGCAGGGGCGGCAGATCCGCAGGCAATCCGGCCTGCATGCTGGCGAGATCCCGATCCAGCCCGGCCAGCAGCCGTTCGCCCTCGGCAGTTTTGCCCACCATACGGGCGAGAGTCAGGGTCACCTCGTGCAGCCGCAGCCACAGATCGGTTTGCCCATCATAGAGGGCGATGGTGCTCACCGGCGCGATGCGGGAAAGAGTTGGCGCCAGCGGGGCCGCCAGCGGCGAGATGAGGATGCGGTCGGGTTTGAGCTCTGCCAGCAGCTCACGGTTGGGCTGGGTGCGCAGGCCGATATCCACCACTCCGGCAGGTAGCCGTGGCTCGCCGACCCATGCCTGATAGGGGCCTGCATCCCCCACCGCCAGCGGCGTCACCCCGAGTGCCAGCAGGGTCTCGGCTATGGTCCAGTCGACGGTGGCGATACGGGGTAGCAGCGCAGAGGCGATCGGGGATGTGTCGGCCTGCGCCGCTAGTGGCAGCAGCAGGCTAATAAGGCAGGGTGCCATCTTCTTCAATAAATTGTTCAAGAGAGCCCCCCGGTCAGACGATAGCGATGGGATGAGCATGAGCCGGGTGGCGAATGACCTCCATCGGAATGCCATAGATAGCATGCAGGGTCTCGCTGGTCATGAGCCCCTCAGGTTCACCGTGGGTAAGCAGGCGGCCGGAGTGGAGCGCCACCAGCCGATCACAGAAGCGGGAGGCCATATTGATGTCGTGAATGACGATGATGACCCCAAGGTTTAGCTGACGGCTCAGCTGCTTGACCAGCGTGAGCACCTCCACCTGATGGGCCACATCCAGCGCGGCCAGCGGCTCGTCTAGCAGGATAAAGCGGCTCTCCTGCGCCAGCAGCATCGCCAGCCAGACCCGCCCCCGCTCGCCGCCGGAGAGGGTATCTACCAGCCGATCGGCAAAGCGTTCGGTATGGGTAAGGGCGATGGCCCGCTCGACCTGACGGTGATCCTCCGCCCCCATCCGGCCCAGCAGGCCACGCCAGGGGTAGCGGCCCATCTCCACCAGCTCCCGCCCGAGCAGATTCTCGGCGCTCGGCAAATGCTGGGGCAGATAGGCCACCTGACGGGCAAACTCCCGGTTGCCCCAGTCGGGCAGCGGCTTGCCATCGAACAGGATCTCGCCGTCGCTGAGGGGTTGCTGGCGTGCCAGCAGCTTGAGCAGGGTCGATTTGCCCGACCCATTGTGGCCGATGAGGCCATAGACCTGTCCCTGCTCGAAACGCAGGTCGGTGGGGTGCAGCAGCGTGCGGTCATTGACCGTGAAGCTGGCTGATTTCATCTCGAACATAAACAATTCCTGTGCTGGCTTGCCGCCAGTCTCATCGGTGCCGGTATCAAGCCGGCACCTCGCAATCCAGATGGGCGATCGCATCGCGGCTCACTGCGGCGCGGCGCGCCCCGGTCAGCTCAGTGAGCTGGCCCTGGCGCATCTCCAGCAGGCGATCTGCCAGCGGGAAGTAGTGATCGTCGTGACTGATGGCAATCACTGTCTTGCCCATCTCCTTGAGGCGCGGCAACAGCACCTGATAGAAGATGCGGCGGAACTGGGGATCCTGATCCGCGGCCCACTCGTCAAACAGCATCACCTCGCGCTGCTCGGCCAGCGCCAGCAGCAGGGCGACCCGCTTGCGCTGCCCTTGGGAGAGATCGATATCGGCGATAAAGCCATCCTTGATGGTGAGCTTGCTGCCCATCTGCAACCGCTCCAGCCACTCGGCCACCAGCTCATCCTTGGGTTCCGGCCCCAGCAGGTGCTGGAACAGGTGATAGTCGGTAAAGATGGCGGAGAAGAGCGCCAGATAACCGTTGCGATCGGTGATCGGCTCACCATCCAGCAGGATCCGGCCCGATACCGGCTGGTAAAGGCCGGTCAGCAGCATGGCCAGCGTCGACTTGCCGGAGCCATTGCCGCCGATGATGAAGATCTGCTCCCCCTTTTCGATGACCAAATCGATGGGGCCAACGGCAAAGCCGCCCTCCCCCTGATAGTTAAAGCTCACCTGCTCCAGCTCGATACGCTGCCAGGGTCGGATGGCGGGCGGCAGCGGGAAGTCCGCATCCGGCTCGGCCAGATTGAGGGCGGCGATCTTGTCGAACGCCACCTGAGCGGCAAGCAGGGTCGGCAGGGCACCAATCCCCTGCAACAGCGGGGTGCGCAGGAACAGCAGGGTCAGGGCGAAGGTGGCGGCCACATTGGTGTTGGCCCAGCCAAGGCCGTTGGCCAGAAAGAAGACCAGACCGATGGCCCCCAGCATCATGATATTCGACCAGTTCACCGCGCTCAGGTGATAGGTGTCGGCGCGAATGATCTGCTGGCGATAGTCACGGGCATTTTGCTCATAGAGCTGGTGATAGACGAAGTGAGCCCGCTCGCGGTTGAGCGCCAGCTCCTTGCTGCCGGCGATGATGGCCTGATAGTTCTGATAGAGCCGATCTTCGGCCTGACGCATGTGGGAGAGATGGCGATAAACACGGTTCACCAGCAACCAGCCCACCACCATGGTGACGGTGACCCAGAGCGCGGTCACCCCGAGCAGGGCCGGAGAGAGCCAGCCAAGATAGAGGGCAGAGCCCAGCGTGAGCACCAGCCCCTGCACCAGCTCAGGCAGGCGCACGAAGGCAATGGTGATCTGGCCGATATCGCTGGAGAGGGAGGCCAGCAGCGGCCCCTGACCAATCTGGCGGATGCGGGCGACATCGGTATCCAGCAGTTGCTTGAGCAGACGGCCGCGCAACCGGTAGACAAAATGGTGACCGAGAGTGGTCAGGGCCAGCTGAGATCCGAGAGTGATCACCAGCAGCAACACAATGAGGCCGACCAGCTGACCGAGGATCGGCAGCGGATCACCTATAGATTCGATAAGAGACTGATTGATAAAAGCAATGACGCCAATCCCGCTGACTGCACTGAGCAGACTGAGCAGGGTAATGGCGATAAAGGGCCAACGATATTGACGATAAACCAGAGACAAGAGTTCCATAACGGACCGGTATTCCAGAGAGATCAGAACAACTGCGGGTGAAAAGAAGGGCGGGAATCCGGTTCCCGCCCGACTTCGATTACCAGCGGTAGTTGATGCTGCCCACTACGCTGCGCGGCTCGCCGTAGTAGCAGTAATAGTCACAACTGGCCACGTAGGTTTCACCCAGCAGGTTGTTGACGTTGAGCTGGGCACGCCAATTCTTGGCAAAGTCATACCCGATCATCGCATCCCAGACGGTATGGGCCGACACCTCGGCAGAGCCGTAGATGGGGGTGTAGTCCGCATTCACGGCGCCAATACCCACGCTGGAACCGATATAACGCACACCGATACCCAGCTCCAGACCCGAAGCCACCCCTTGCTGCACCTTGTAGTTACCCCAGAAGGAGGCCTGGTGGCGCGGAATCAGGCTGGCACGGCGATCGCCACTGCCGGTGTCGTTGGTTTTGGCATCGGTGTAGGTATAAGCAGCGGTCAGACGCAGCGCATCTGTCACCTGCACGCTCCCTTCCAGCTCAACCCCCTGAGAGGTCACTTCACCCGCCTGGGTCTGCTGGCCGGAACCGGTAGAGACCAGCGAGTTGGTCTGGGCCAGATCGAACAGCGCCAGATTGATATAACCGTCGAGGAAGGCTGGCGCATATTTGACGCCTGCTTCATACAATTTTCCCTCACGGGATTTATATGAAGTTTTGGTATTCGGATCGATCCCGGGCAACATCAAGAACGACTCAGAATAAGCAAGATATGGCGAGATGCCGTTGTCGGCCAGATACATCAAGCTGCCGGAAAGGGATAGCGCATGATCGTACTGCTTTTCATCTCTATCATATGTTTTGCTGATGTTATGGGTCTCGACATAGTCAAAGCGACCACCTCCTGTCAGCAACCAGCGATCGTCCCAACGGATCTGATGCTGGGCATAGATTCCCTCTTGAGCCATGGTTGTTTTCTGGTAAGTGGCCGTTGACTCATCAAATCCAGGGAAGCCGCTGTAATCCGGATTCTGGGTATCTATGGTCCCCATCCATGAGTCCGCTTCCATCCCCTTGTTGACATGACGCTGCAGATCCACCCCAAGCAGCAGGGTCTGCTCGGTGCTGTCGGTGTTCCAGTAGCCCACCATCTGATTATCCATAGTGGCACTCTTGGTATTGCCATCCCGATAGATCATGCCACGGCCACGAACCGGCATATTTTCATCGGGTGTCGCGGGCCAGGCAGCCCAAGGATAGATATAGGTCTGGCGCAGCAGCAGATCGTTATAGTTGAACCGAACCTTCTGCTTGAACTCCCAGCTCTGGTTGAGCTGGTGGGCCAACTCATAACCGGTGGAGAGCTGGGTATTGCGGTTGCGATCGTAATCCGGCTGGCTCAGGTTGGTGGAGGGATCAATCTGGCCACCTGAAGTATTCAGGGTGCCATAGACCGGGAAGAAGCCGTTGGTCGGGACTCCTTCGTCGTGCAGGAAACTGGCCAGCAGGGTCAGGCTGGTACGATCCGAAAGATCGAAGGTGACGCTCGGCGCCAGATAAACCCGATCGTTGTAAGTACCGGTAAGCACACCATCACGCTCTTTATAAAGAGCAACCATGCGGTAGCGGCTGCTGTCGGAGAGCGCGTCAGAGACATCCACCCCGACCTGACGATGATCCCGGCTGCCAAGCTGCAGATCCACCTGCCCTTGCGGCGTGGTGGTCGGTCGCTTGCTGATGGCATTGATCACCCCGCCCGGAGGCGCTACGCCATAGAGCATTGAAGCGGGCCCCTTCAGCACTTCCAGACTCTCCAGGCCGAACGGTTCCGGCGTCCAAAGATAGTAACCAGAGCCAAACAGGATGCTTCCATCGAGATAGGAAGCAGCATCGAAGCCACGCACCTTGAACCAGTCGGTGTTGTTGTCGGAACCATAGAGGCCGGTCAATACGCCGGAACGGTAGCGAAGCGCCTCATCCACCTGCAACACGGCGTGCTGCTCCAGTTCCTCGCGATTCACTACGGAAACGGCGCGAGGGGTCTCGGCCATCGGCACTTCCACCTTCATGGCCGTACCGGTCACCACCATGGTTTCGCTGGCTTTGGGTAGCTCAGCAGTGGTTTGTTCGGCCATCAGCGGCAGGGAGACGAGCAAACCGGAGAGCGAAAGCACGCCGAAGGCGCCCTTCTTGCCGGGTCCTGTAGTGTATTTTTGCGCAATCATATTAAAGTCTCGTTTATCAATGAGTTATGTTGTTTTAATTGTTATTTGTGGTCGTTTGTCACGACATCACCCTGTTCCATGGGCGAATAAAGCAGCGCAATCCTACTACAGGAGCCGTGATCGAATCGATTCAATAATTGCTAATCATTTGCATCTACATTGTTATCTGACTGCATCGTTGGCAGGATTTCGCGGGGGATGGGCGTCATCAGGAGAGCCATTAGCGGAGAAGAAAATGAAGAGGAATATAAAGAAGCAGAAAAAAAATCGGCAGGATGGATCCGGTGACATTATCTGACTGGATCCATTATCCCCAAGCTTTATCCATATTTATCCACACCCTTTGGCGGTAGAATCCGGCTTTCCGTTTCTTTGTCTGAAATCAGGATCCATTCCATGGCCAAACTCAATCTCGTCGTCGGCTCCATGCTGGGCGCCGCCGAATATGTCGCAGACCACGTCGCCAACCTGCTGGAACAGGCTGGCCACCAGACCCGGATCCACAACCCGGCCAAGCTGGCAGAGGTGCTGGATGATGCAGGATCCATCCTGCTGGTGGTCACTTCCACCCATGGTGCCGGGGATGTGCCCGACAACCTGCAACCCTTCGCCAAGGATCTTGCCGAGCAGCATCCGGATCTTAATTCATTGAAATATGGCGTGATCGCCCTTGGCGACAGCAGTTATGACACTTTTTGCCAGGGCGGCAAGACGCTGGATCGCCTGCTGGCCGAGTGCGGAGCCAGCCGGATTGGCGAGCGACTCGACATCGATGTGACCCAACACGAGATCCCCGAAGATGCCGCAGAAGTGTGGATCCTCGACTGGATGACGATGATCGCCTGATCAGCGTGCGGGAGATCCTGAAAAAAAGCTTGATCTCCCCACTTATCCCCAGATCGACTATCCACCATGTTATTAACAGATTGATCCGGGGCAGTTGTTCTACAAGGTTACCCACAACGCCCAGGGGTAATGTGCATAACTACGGTGTAAAGCTCTGCAAAACCTATAGTTATCCATGTATTAGATCCAGACCGACAGACCTCTGTGTATAAAAGTCCTGGTTATCCCCTCGTTCACCAGGCCAGGATCCAAGCTTTTCCACAAGCTAGGATCGTCCTTAAATTAATGATCTTTATGATCAAAAAGTGCTTATCAACAGAAAGGGCGGATCCTAATAAGAGATCCAGTAAAAGATCGATCTAAAGATCCTTAAGATCTAATTAGTGGATCCTCCCTTCATACTGAACGTTAAGTAGACGTTCCCCTCAGGACGCGAAACAGATAGAATGTTCCGCCCTTTAGCCCAGGCAAATAAAGATCTTCAGGCGTGCAGATCAAGGTGATCCCAATGCAATACCATGAACAATTTGATGTGATCGTCGTCGGTGGCGGTCATGCCGGAACCGAAGCAGCAACAGCGGCAGCCCGTATGGGCATGAACACCCTGTTGCTGACCCACAATATCGATACGCTGGGACACATGTCCTGTAATCCGGCGATCGGCGGGATCGGCAAGGGACACCTGGTCAGGGAAGTTGACGCACTCGGCGGGATCATGGCGCGTGCCATCGATCTTGGCGGGATCCAGTTCCGCACCCTCAACTCCTCCAAGGGCCCGGCAGTGCGAGCCACTCGTGCCCAGGCGGATCGCCTGCTCTACAAGGCCGTCGTTCGCCAGATGCTGGAAAACTACCCGAACCTGAAGATCTTCCAGCAGGCCTGTGACGATCTGATCATGGACGGGGATCGTGTTGCCGGTGTAGTCACCCAGAGCGGGATCCGCATCAGCGGCAAGACTGTGGTGCTGACGGTCGGTACCTTTCTGAATGGTTTGATCCACATCGGGATGGAAAACTACAAGGGCGGCCGTGCCGGGGATCCTCCCTCGATCGCCCTGGCCCAGCGCCTGCGCGAACTGCCGCTGCGCATCGATCGCCTCAAGACCGGCACACCGCCGCGCATTGATGCCCGCAGTGTCGATTTCTCCGTCATGCAGGAACAGCACGGCGACGATCCGCGTCCGGTCTTCTCGTTTATCGGCAATGCCAGTCAGCATCCCCGTCAGGTGCCCTGCTACGTCACCCACACCAACGAGCGTACCCACGAAGTGATCCGCAATAACCTGGATCGCAGCCCCATGTACGCCGGGGTGATCGAGGGGATCGGCCCGCGCTACTGCCCGTCGATCGAAGACAAGATCACCCGTTTCGCCGACAAGACGGCGCACCAGATCTTCGTCGAGCCGGAAGGCCTGACCACCCACGAACTCTATCCGAACGGGATCTCCACCAGCCTGCCGTTTGACGTGCAGGTGCAGATCGTCCGTTCCGTGCGTGGCTTCGAGAACGCTCACATCACCCGCCCCGGCTATGCCATCGAATATGATTTCTTCGATCCGCGGGATCTCAAGGCCAACATGGAGAGCAAGTGCATTCCAAACTTGTTCTTTGCTGGCCAGATCAACGGTACGACCGGTTATGAAGAGGCGGCGGCACAAGGCCTGATGGCCGGTCTGAACGCCGCGCTGCGTGCCCAGGACAAGGATCCCTGGAACCCGCGTCGGGATCAGGCCTACATGGGCGTGATGATGGACGATCTCTCCACCCTGGGGACCCGCGAGCCTTACCGCATGTTCACCAGCCGCGCCGAATATCGCCTGCTGCTGCGGGAAGACAACGCCGATATCCGCCTGACCGCCATTGGTCGCGAGCTGGGCTTGGTGGATGACGAGCGCTGGAGCAAATTCAACGCCAAGATGGAACAGGTCGAGCTGGAGCGTCAGCGCATGCGTTCAACCTGGATCCACCCGCAACATCCGTCACTGGAGGCAGTCAACGCCCTGGTCAACACCCCGCTGACCCGCGAACAGAGTCTGGAAGAGCTGCTGCGTCGCCCCGAGGTGACCTATGATGCGCTGATGGCCATCGAAGGTGTCGGCCCTTCCGTGACTGATACTGCCGCGGCCGAACAGGTTGAGATCCAGATCAAGTACGCCGGTTACATCGAGCGTCAGCACGATGAAGTGGAAAAACAGCTGCGCAACGAGAACACCCTGCTGCCGCTGGATCTGGACTATCGCGAGGTGAACGGCCTCTCCAACGAGGTGAAAGCCAAGCTGAACGATGCCAAGCCGCAGACCATTGGTCAGGCTTCCCGCATCTCCGGCATCACCCCGGCGGCCATCTCCATCCTGCTGGTTCACCTGAAAAAACACGGCCTGCTGCGTAAAACCGCCTGAGGATTCTTACCGTTGGAAAATATGCTGGAAAGATTGAACGGCCTGCTCAAGCAGGCCGAAATTGTTATCACCGATACCCAAAAGAGCCAACTGGTGCAGTTGGTCGAGTTGCTGCACAAGTGGAACAAGGCTTACAATCTCACCTCGGTGCGAGATCCGGACGCCATGCTGGTCAAGCATATCCTCGATAGCCTGGTGGTAAGCCCCCACTTGCACGGTGAGCGCTTCATCGACGTGGGGACAGGTCCCGGCTTGCCGGGATTGCCGCTGGCGATCATCAATCCGGACAAGCAGTTCGTCCTGCTCGACAGTCTGGGCAAGCGGATCAACTTCATCCGTCAGGTGATCCAGGAGCTGGGTCTGACCAATGTGACTCCGGTCAAATCCCGGGTTGAAGAGTATCAACCCGAGGTGGGATTTGATGGTGTACTGAGTCGGGCATTTGCCTCGCTGGAGGACATGCTGAGCTGGTGTCACCACCTGCCGTCAGAACAGGGTTGCTTCCTGGCACTCAAGGGACAATATCCCGAGCAGGAGCTGGCCCAGTTGCCTGCCAATATCCGTCTGGTAGCCTGTCATGAGTTGCGGGTGCCGGAGCTGGAAGGTGAACGTCATCTGCTGGAATTCAAACATATCCAGCCCGAATAGGGTCGCAGTTTCATTTAGGGGATCGTGTGGGAAAAGTCATCGCCATAGCCAACCAGAAGGGTGGAGTGGGTAAAACCACCACCTGTGTGAATCTGGCCGCCTCCATGGCTGCCACTCGGCGCAAGGTGCTGGTGATCGATCTGGATCCGCAGGGCAATGCCACCATGGGCAGCGGTGTCGACAAGTATGACGTCGAGCGCACCGCCTATGAGCTGCTGATCGAGGATGCCCCCATCAGCGAAGTGATCATCCCCGAAACTACCGGGGGTTATCACCTCATCGCCGCCAACGCCGACGTGACCGCGGCTGAAATCCGTCTGATGGAATTTTTCGCCCGCGAGATCCGCCTGCGCAATGCGCTGGCCTCGGTGCGGGACAAATACGACTACGTCTTCATCGACTGCCCGCCCTCTCTCAACATGCTGACCGTGAACGCCATGGCCGCCGCCGACTCCGTGCTGGTGCCCATGCAGTGCGAATATTACGCGCTGGAGGGGCTCACCGCCCTGGTCGACACCATCAGCAAGCTGGCCGCTGTGGTCAATCCGGATCTCAAGATCGAAGGGGTGCTGCGCACCATGTTCGATCACCGCAACCGGCTGGCCAATGATGTGTCCGATCAGCTAAAACAGCACTTTGGCGACAAAGTCTACCGCACCATCATTCCCCGCAACGTTAGACTGGCGGAGGCCCCGAGTTTCGGTGCCCCGGCCATGCACTATGACAAATCATCGGTGGGCGCCAAGGCCTACCTGGCACTGGCTGGCGAGATCCTGCGCCGCCAGGAGCAGGAACGTCAGGCGACCATCGCAGACCGAGAGAGCATATGACTCCGAAAAAACGTGGACTGGGCAAGGGGCTGGATGCCCTGCTCAGTACCAGCACGGCTGCCCGCCAGAAACAGGTGATGAGCGATCAACGTACTGAAGAGGCCATGGCCCCCACCAATCAGGGCGAGCTGCGCAAGCTGCCGGTGGAGTGGTTGCAGTCCGGCAAGTACCAGCCCCGCAAGGATATGTCCCAGGATGCACTGGAAGAGCTTGCCAACTCCATCCGCGCCCAGGGGGTGATTCAGCCCATCGTGGTACGCCCTCTCGGCGAACAATCCTTCGAAATCATCGCCGGTGAGCGGCGCTGGCGCGCGTCCCAGCTGGCGCGGCTCGAGGTGGTGCCCTGCATCATCAAGGATGTACCCGACGAGGCTGCCGTCGCCATCGCGCTGATTGAGAATATTCAGCGGGAAGACCTCAATGCCATCGAAGAGGCGGTCGCTCTACAAAGACTGCTGACCGAATTCGAACTCACCCACCAGCAGGTGGCCGAGGCGGTGGGCAAGTCCCGCACCACGGTGACCAACCTGCTGCGTCTCAACCAGCTCAACGACGACGTGAAGCGTTTCGTCGAGCATGGCGACCTCGACATGGGCCATGCCCGTGCCCTGCTGGCCCTGAGCGGCCAGGCCCAGTCTGAACTGGCCAAGCTGGTTGCCCAGAAAGGGCTGACCGTACGCGATACCGAGAAGCTGGTGCAAAAAGCACTCGAACCGGCAAAAGCCAGGGTCGAACCGGCCCGTGATCCGCAGATCGGCTACCTGGAGCGCCAACTGGCAGAAAAAATTGGCAATCAGGTGCAACTTCAGCCTGGCAAGCGGGATAGCGGGAAGTTAGTAATAAGTTACGAGAATTTGTCCGATTTGGACCGTATATTGGGCTATTTTGGCGTGTCGGAATCGTGATTTTTACGCTTTTTGTAGTAATAAAACATCCATTCCTTTTGATATGACCATAACCCTGATTTGCCGCGGAAAGCCGCAAAAATTAAGGATTTTTGTCATATTGCAATAGCTGCCCTCAAGGGTATAATTTGACCGGCTTTAAGAGCTGTTAACATGGGGTCTTCGGATCCCGATTTTTTACAGTTCTGTAATGTTCAGGGGTAGGTTGGTGAAGCAGAAAATAGCCTTGGAAGGTTTGACACTGGCCTTGGTTATGCTCGTTTGTCAGCTCATCCTGATCCTGGCGATGAGTGCCGTCTGGTTTTACCTGACTGGTGCCAGCGCCGGTTATTCCGCCCTCTACGGAGGGGGGATGTACTGGGTTCCTCAAGCCTTGTTTACTGTCTGGGTGCTGCGCCGCAAGGTGACAACCGAGAGTGTGGGCCTGGTTTTGCGGGACTTTTATGGTGGGGCAGGGATTAAGCTCATTTCTACAACAGGTCTATTCGCCCTGATGTTTGGTGCGGGAGTCGAGGTCGTTACCGTCTCGTTTTTCGCCACTTATATCCTCGCCCTCGTTGTACAGTGGATGGTTTCATTCACGCTTAACAACCACTATTAGGAAAACTCATGTCTGCAACCGGAGAAGTCCTGACTCCTCAGGGATATATCTCCCACCACCTGACCCACCTTCAAGTCGGGTCTGGGTTCTGGACGGTCAATATCGACTCAATGGTATTTTCCGTCGTGCTAGGCGCCCTGTTTATCCTGCTGTTCCGCAAAGTAGCCGTTAACGCTACCAGCGGGGTGCCGGGTAAGCTGCAGTGCTTTGTGGAGATGCTGGTCGAGTTTGTGAATGGTAACGTCAAAGACATCTTTCACGGTCGCAACAAGGTCATCGCACCTTTGGGGCTGACGGTGTTTGTGTGGATCTTCCTGATGAACTTCATGGATCTGATCCCCGTTGACTTTATCCCTCACGCTGCACAATTGATGGGTATTCCCTATCTGCGTGTGGTTCCCTCTGCTGACGTTAACATCACCATGTCCATGGCTTTGGGCGTGTTCTTCTTGATCCTGTATTACAGCATCAAGGTCAAGGGTATCGGCGGCTTTGTGAAGGAGCTGACGCTTCAGCCTTTCAACCACCCGGCGGCCATCCCGGTTAACCTCATCCTGGAAACTGTTACGCTGGTATCCAAACCGGTCTCTCTGGGTCTTCGACTGTTCGGCAACATGTATGCTGGCGAACTGATCTTTATCCTGATTGCGGGTTTGCTACCCTGGTGGTCACAGTGGATTCTGTCCGTGCCTTGGGCAATTTTCCACATCCTGATCATCACTTTGCAGGCATTCATCTTCATGGTTCTGACCATCGTCTATCTGTCGATGGCGCAGGAAGACCATTGATGATGCGACTCAAATAATCCTTTTTATACAATCAATTACATCTAAATAAATGGAGATCCTCATGGAAAACTTGAACATGGACCTGCTGTACATCGCTGCTGCAATGATGATGGGTCTGGCTGCTATCGGCGCTTCCATCGGTATCGGTATTCTGGGTGGTAAATTCCTGGAAGGTGCTGCTCGTCAACCTGACCTGATCCCTGTTCTGCGTACCCAGTTCTTCATCGTAATGGGTCTGGTGGATGCGATCCCGATGATCGCCGTTGGTCTGGGTCTGTACGTGATGTTTGCGGTTGCTGGCTAAGTCGTTACGACATCTCCAGGCATAACCCATTAACTAACTAAAGAGGACATCGGCTGTGAATATCAACGCCACCCTCCTCGGCCAAGCAATTGCTTTTTTCTTCTTCGTAGTGTTTTGCATGAAGTACGTATGGCCGCCGTTGATTGCTGCCATCGAAGCCCGTCAGAAAGCTATTGCTGATGGTCTCTCTTCTGCTGAGCGTGCCAAGAAAGATCTGGATTTGGCCAAGGCCAACGCCGTCGATCAGCTGAAAGAAGCCAAGCTCCAGGCTGCTGAAATCATTGAACAGGCCAACAAACGCAAGGCCCAGATCATTGATGAGGCAACTGTCGGAGCCCAGTCTGAGCGGGAAAAAATCCTGGCTCAAGGCCGTGCCGAGATTGAAGCTGAACGTCATCGTGCCAAAGAAGAACTGCGCAAGCAGGTTGCTGCTCTTGCCATTGCTGGTGCAGAGAAGATCCTGGAGCGCCAAATCGACCAGGCTGCCAACAGCGACATCGTCGACAAACTGGTAGCAGAACTGTAACGGGAACGGGGCTATGTCTGAACTGACTACAATCGCTCGCCCCTACGCCAAGGCTGCTTTCGAGTTTGCCGTTGAGCACAAGGCGGTTGATCAGTGGCTGGGGATGCTCAGCTTTGCTGCGGAAGTAGCGAAGAACGAGACCATCCACTCCCTGGTAAACGGCTCTGTGGCTGCCGAAGAGCTGGCAAAACTGTTTGTCAGCATCTGCGGTGAGCAACTCGACGAGCATGGCCAGAACCTGATCCGGGTAATGGCTGAGAATGGTCGCTTGGGTGTGCTGCCGGCGGTCGTTGCCGAATTTGTGGTGTTCAAGGCTGAACTGGATAAAGAAGTTCAGGCTGACGTGACATCGGCGATTGCACTGACCGACCAGCAGAAAGCCAATATTCAGGCTTCTCTGGAACAACGTCTCGCGCGCAAAGTGAAGCTGAATTGCAGCATCGATGCGTCCTTGATGGCCGGGGTGCTCATCAAGGCCGGTGATCTGGTTATCGACGGAACTGTCCGCGGTAAGCTGGATCGCATGGCTGACGCGCTGCAATCTTGATTGGGGTATTAGAGCATGCAACTGAATTCCACTGAAATCGCCGAGCTGATCAAGCAGCGCATTGCGCAGTTTGATGTAAAGAGCGAAGCGCGTAACGAAGGTACCATCGTCTCTGTAAGCGACGGTATCATTCGTGTCCACGGCCTGGCCGATGCCATGCAGGGTGAGATGATCGAGCTGCCGGGCAACCGCTACGCTCTGGCATTGAACCTGGAGCGTGACTCCGTTGGTGCCGTAGTAATGGGTCCCTATGCCGATCTGGCCGAAGGGATGAAAGTAAAAGGTACTGGCCGCATTCTGGAAGTGCCGGTTGGTCGTGGTCTGTTGGGCCGGGTGGTCAACACCCTGGGTCAGCCTATCGACGGTAAAGGTCCGGTCGAGCACGATGGCTTCTCTCCGGTAGAAGTGATTGCCCCGGGCGTTATCGAGCGTAAGTCTGTTGACCAGCCTGTCCAGACCGGTCTGAAAGCCATCGATGCCATGATCCCTATCGGTCGTGGCCAGCGTGAGCTGATCATCGGTGACCGCCAGGTAGGTAAAACTGCCATCGCGATCGACACCATCATCAACCAGAAAGACTCCGGCATTAAGTGTGTCTACGTTGCGATTGGCCAGAAGGCCTCCACCATCGCCAACGTGGTGCGCAAGCTGGAAGAGCACGGTGCTCTGGCCAACACCATAGTAGTGGTTGCCTCTGCTTCCGAAGCGGCTGCCCTGCAATACCTGGCTCCGTATTCAGGTTGCTCCATGGGTGAGTACTTCCGTGACCGCGGTGAAGATGCCCTGATCATTTATGATGACCTGTCCAAGCAGGCCGTTGCATATCGTCAGATCTCCCTGCTGCTGCGCCGTCCGCCAGGACGTGAAGCATTCCCGGGCGACGTATTCTATCTGCACTCCCGTCTGCTGGAGCGTGCAGCTCGCGTCAACGACGAGTACGTAGAGAAGTTCACCAAGGGTGAAGTGAAGGGCAAAACCGGTTCTCTGACCGCGCTGCCGATCATCGAAACCCAGGCGGGCGACGTATCCGCGTTCGTTCCGACCAACGTGATCTCCATCACCGATGGTCAGATCTTCCTGACTTCCCAGTCTTTCAACGCCGGTATTCGTCCTGCGGTTGATCCGGGTATCTCCGTATCCCGTGTGGGTGGTGCCGCCCAGACCAAGATCGTCAAGAAGCTGTCCGGTGGTATCCGTACCGCGCTGGCCCAGTATCGCGAACTTGCTGCCTTTGCCCAGTTCTCTTCCGACCTGGACGATGCAACTCGCAAGCAGCTGGACCACGGTCAGAAAGTGACCGAGCTGATGAAACAGAAGCAGTACTCTCCGATGAGCGTGGCTCACCAGTCTCTGGTGCTGTTCGCCGCGGAAAAAGGCTATCTCTCTGATGTCGAGTTGAGCAAGATCCTCGACTTCGAAGCCGCTCTGCTCTCTTTCGCCGATACCCAGCATGCTGAGCTGATGGCTGAAATCAATGCCAAGGCTGACTACAACGACGCGATCGTTGGCAAGCTGACTGCGTTGCTGGATGACTTCAAGGCAACCCAGACCTGGTAAGCGAGTGTGGCAGCGCAAGCTGCCACCTGATGGAGAGAAGAGATGGCCGGCGCAAAAGAGATACGTAACAAGATCGGGAGTGTTAAAAACACTCAAAAGATCACCAGCGCTATGGAAATGGTGGCAGCAAGCAAGATGCGCCGTGCGCAGGATCGCATGTCTGCCAGCCGTCCGTACGCTGAAACCATGCGCAAGGTGATCGGCCATATCGCTCAGGGGAACCTGGAATACAAGCACCCCTACCTCATCGAACGTGAGGTCAAGCGAGTGGGTTACATCGTCGTCTCCACCGACCGTGGCCTGTGTGGTGGTCTGAACATCAACCTGTTCAAGGCTGCCCTCAATGATATGAAGCAATGGAGCGCGAAAGGTGCCAAGGTTGACCTGGCTCTGATCGGCAACAAAGCCTCCAACTTCTTTGAACGGCACGGCGCCAAGGTGAAAGCTCATGTCGCAGGACTGGGCGATAACCCGAGCGTCAATGACCTGATTGGTTCAGTCAAGGTCATGCTGAAGGCTTACGACAACGGTGAGATTGACAAGCTGTATCTGGTGTACAACAAGTTCGTCAACACCATGGTGCAGCAACCACGGGTCGATCAACTGCTGCCTTTGCCCGTAACTGAAGACAGCAAGCTCGCCAAGAAACACCACTGGGATTACCTCTATGAGCCGGATCCCAAGAAGCTGCTGGATACCCTGCTGGTTCGCTATGTCGAATCTCAGGTCTACCAAGGTGTAGTGGAAAACTTGGCCAGTGAACAGGCAGCCCGAATGGTTGCCATGCAAGCCGCGACTGACAACGCCGGTAACCTGATTAACGATCTGCAACTGGTATACAACAAGGCCCGTCAGGCCAGTATTACCCAGGAGCTGACAGAGATCGTATCCGGTGCTGCTGCGGTGTAAGGCAAGGGTTATCAAAGGTTTAGAGGATTTGACATGAGTAACGGTTTCATCGTCCAAATCATCGGCGCTGTAGTGGACATCGAGTTCCCGCAGAATGCCGTGCCCCAGGTGTACGATGCACTGAAGGTCGTTAGCGAAGGTCAAGGCCAGGGTCTGGTGCTGGAAGTTCAGCAACAGATCGGTGGCGGCGTCGTTCGTTGCATCACCATGGGTTCCTCCGACGGTCTGCGTCGTGGGTTGGAAGTAATGAATAGCGGTAAATCCATCCAGGTTCCGGTCGGTACTGCGACACTGGGTCGGATCATGAACGTACTGGGCGAGCCAATCGACGAGAAAGGCCCGATCGGTGAAGAAGAGAGCTGGTCAATCCACCGTGAAGCCCCCAGCTACGAAGATCAGTCCAACAGCACCGAGCTGCTGGAGACCGGCATCAAGGTTATCGACCTGGTATGTCCGTTCGCCAAGGGTGGTAAGGTTGGTCTGTTCGGTGGTGCCGGTGTAGGCAAAACCGTAAACATGATGGAGCTGATCCGTAACATCGCGATCGAACACAGTGGTTACTCTGTGTTCGCCGGTGTAGGTGAGCGTACCCGTGAGGGTAACGACTTCTACCACGAGATGATGGAGTCCAACGTACTGGACAAAGTATCTCTGGTTTACGGTCAGATGAACGAGCCGCCCGGAAACCGTCTGCGCGTTGCGCTGACCGGCCTGACCATGGCCGAAAAGTTCCGTGACGAAGGTCGTGACGTACTGTTTTTCGTAGATAACATCTACCGTTACACCCTGGCCGGTACTGAAGTATCCGCACTGCTGGGCCGTATGCCTTCCGCAGTAGGTTACCAGCCGACTCTGGCCGAGGAAATGGGTGTTCTGCAAGAACGTATCACCTCCACCAAGACCGGTTCCATCACCTCCGTACAGGCCGTTTACGTTCCTGCGGATGACTTGACTGACCCGTCTCCGGCGACCACCTTTGCCCACCTGGATGCGACCGTGGTACTGTCCCGTCAAATCGCGGCACTGGGTATCTACCCGGCCGTTGACCCGCTGGACTCTACCTCTCGTCAGCTGGATCCGCTGGTGGTTGGCAAAGAGCACTACGAGACCGCTCGTGGCGTTCAGACCGTACTGCAGCGCTACAAAGAGCTGAAGGACATCATCGCCATCCTGGGTATGGATGAACTGTCAGAAGAAGACAAACTGACCGTAGCCCGTGCCCGTAAGATCGAGCGTTTCCTGTCCCAGCCGTTCTTCGTAGCAGAAGTGTTTACCGGTTCTCCGGGTAAATACGTGCCGCTGAAAGAGACCATCCGTGGTTTCCAGGGCATCCTGAAAGGCGAGTATGACGATCTGCCCGAGCAGGCGTTCTACATGGTTGGCGGTATCGACGAAGTCGTCGAGAAATCCAAGAAACTGTAAGCCTCGACAGGAGGGCCCATGGCAGAGATGATCTCCTTTCACCTGGACGTGGTGAGCGCCGAAGGAAAACTGTTTTCCGGTCGCGTGCAATCCGCTCAGGTATCAGGCTCCGAAGGTGAGTTGGGTCTCCGCCACGGTCATGCTCCGTTGCTGACTGCCATCAAGCCGGGCCTGGTCCGCTTGGTGAAGCAGAACGGAACTGAAGAGGTGCTGTACATCTCCGGCGGTATGCTGGAAGTACAACCTGAATCCGTGACCGTGCTGGCGGACACCGCGATTCGTGCTGACGACTTGGATGAGGCGAAAGCCCAGGAAGCCAAGCGCGCAGCCGAAGAGCGGATCCACAGCTCCCATGGTGATATCGACTACGCCCAGGCCGCCACAGAGCTGGCCAAGGCGATGGCTCAACTGCGGGTCATCGATATCGTCAAAAAGAATTACCGCTAATAACGGTGATGTAAAAAGCGACCTTCGGGTCGCTTTTTTTTTACCCGTTGGATAGACTCCGCCGAGTATTTTTCATGTTCCAAAGGCCAATTTATGTCCCTCAACGTCGTGATCCTGGCTGCGGGTAAAGGTACCCGTATGCGCTCTTCCCTGCCCAAGGTACTGCACCCGGTAGCCAACAAACCCATGGTTTCCCATGTGATCGATACCGCTCGTCATGTCGGTGCCGAGCAGCTGCATCTGGTTTATGGCCACGGTGCCGAGCTGCTGAAAGAGCGGATCGTGGCGGCTGATGTGAACTGGGTGCTGCAAGCTCAGCAGCTGGGAACTGGTCATGCCGTCGCCCAGGCCATCCCGTTCTGGAACGACGAAGATGACGTACTGGTGCTGTACGGCGACACCCCGCTGATCCAGCCCGAGACCCTGCAGCGCTTGCTCGCCGCCAAGGCTGAAAACGGGATGGCACTGCTGACCGTAGTGCTCGACAACCCGACCGGCTATGGCCGTATCGTCCGTGAAAATGGTCAGGTAGTCGGCATCGTCGAGCAGAAGGATGCCAATGCCGAACAGCTGGCGATCCGTGAGGTGAATACCGGCGTGCTGGTGGCCAATGGGGGCCAGTTGCGTCAATGGTTGTCTCGTCTCGACAACAAGAACGCCCAGGGTGAGTTCTATCTGACGGATGTGATCGCCATGGCTCACAGCGATAATTGCCCGATTGCCGCCGTGCATCCAGAGCGTGCCGCTGAAGTTGAAGGGGCCAACAATCGGGTGCAATTGGCCCAACTTGAGCGCAGCTATCAGCAGATGCAGGCCGAGAAGCTGATGATCGCCGGTGCTACCCTGATCGACCCGGCCCGCTTCGATCTGCGCGGAACCCTCGAGATCGGTGAAGAGGTGGTGATCGATGTCAACGTCATCATCGAAGGCAAGGTAACCCTCGGCAACCACGTACGTATCGGTGCCGGTGCCGTGCTGAAGGATTGTGTCATTGGTGATCACACCGAGGTGAAGCCTTACTCCATCGTCGAAGGGGCTCAGGTGGCAGATCAGTGCTCGGTCGGCCCGTTTGCCCGTCTGCGCCCGGGTGCCGTGCTGGAGCAGGATGCCCACGTCGGCAACTTCGTCGAGATGAAGAAGGCCCGTCTGGGGGTTGGTTCCAAGTGCGGTCATCTGACCTATCTGGGTGATGCCGAGATCGGAGCCGGGGTGAATATCGGTGCCGGTACCATCACCTGCAACTACGACGGGGTCAACAAATTCCAGACCATCATCGAGGACGATGTGTTCGTCGGTTCCGATACCCAGCTGGTGGCGCCGGTGCGCATCGGTAAGGGGGCGACTCTGGGGGCGGGTTCTACCATCACCAAGGATGTGGCCGAGAACGAGCTGGTGATCACCCGGGTGCCCCAGCGCCACATCAAGAACTGGGCTCGCCCGGTCAAGAAGAAGTGATGCCCGATCAATAAAATAGAACCGGCGCCTGATGGCGCCGGTTTTTTTGGCTTATGACTTATGGCTGGTGTCACTGGTCGATGACTGGGGGGCCGCCCATGTGGTGGCGGGGGCGCTGTAGTCCATCACCTGATACCAGTCGAGCTTGCGGGTCAGCATCATGATCAGCGCTAGGGTGGCGAACAAGAGCAGGGCGCCGAGCAGCAAGGCGATCTCTTCGGCCTGCAGCAGGCTGTAGAGGATGGCATAGACCAGCCCGAGCAGCGATGCGAAGCCGATCCCCTGTTTCGGGCCACCCAGCACATGACTGAGGTAGAAACCGTTGAGCAGTACGCTGGCCAGTGCGGCCACCAGATAGGCCCAGCCAAAGCCGAGGTGTTCGGTCAGGGCCAGCAGCACCAGATAGAAAATGGCCAGCCCCATGCCCACCAGCGCGTACTGGATCGGGTGAACCCTCAGCCCCTTGAGCAGCTCGAACATAAAGAAGCTGATAAAGGTGAGACCGATGAAGAGCAGGGCATATTTGGCCGCCCGTTCGTTGAGCTGATAGTGATCCACCGGCTGCACCAGACTGACGCTGAAGGTGGAGAGATTGCTATCGCCCCCGTTCATCATCCGGTTGAAGCGGGTCTCCATGTCGCTGGCGAACCAGCTGGTTTGCCAGTTGGCCTCAAACCCTTGCGGGCTCAGGGTGCGACTGCCTGGCAGAAAGTCACCGATAAAGTTGGGGTGGGGCCAGTTGCCCGCCAGCTGCAGGGTGCTCTCCTTGCCCAGCGGCACTATGTCGAGGGTATTCATCCCCTGCAGATTGAGCTCCAGATGGAAGGTGCCATCCTGTTGCGGCAGGCTGTCGAGCGGGGCATGGATACCCGCCAGTGCGTCACCGAGGCGGGCGCCGGGGGCAAACGGGATCCGCTGTGTGCCGAGTTGCAGTTCGGGGACGCTGTTGATACCGCGGGCATCGGAGAGCACCAGGCTCAGGTAGGGTTTGCCCGCCACCAGCTCGGCCGTTTCACCGAGCGGTGAGGTCGCGTCATTCAGCAGACTCTGCCGGGTTGGCAGGCGGCCCGAGAGGGAGAGCCGGGTCTGATAGACCTGCGCTTGATAGATGCCCAGCTTGCGCGGGGTCACCTCCATGTTGGCCTTGATATCCAACTGCTCCGGCAGCAGGTAGCGGTAGATCTGCTCCTGACGGACGAAGCGCTTGCCCTCCTGCTCGACCGTCACCGAACGGGTATAGGGCTGCACCAGGATGGGCCCCATCAGTCGTTGCGGGCCGCTGCTGCTGGCCATGATGCTGTGAATGGCCTGACTGCGGTAAGCCTGACGCTCCCGGTTCAGCTCCATGATGGATTGCACCGGCACCATCAACAGCAGGCTGAGCAACAGCAGCAGAAATATCTTGTGGGTGAATATCTGTTTGACCATGACACGTCTCCTTGTTGGATGGAGCGAGTCTGTCAGTCCGGCGTGAAGTGGTGATGGGCTTGTGTGAAGTGGTGGTGAAGGGGGATAAAAAAAACCGGCATTGCGCCGGTTTCTGGAGGAATTACAGGGTCTTCAGCTTCCCGGGCAATGCGGCCAGCACCTCTTCTTTCGCCTTGAGGGATGCGAACTGCTTGCCGGGCTTTTGCACCACGGTATGGACGAAGATCAGCTGTTTGCCCGGTTTGCTGGCCCAGCCGACGAACCAGCCGATCTGCTGATCGCGGTTGAGGCTGCCATCCAGCTTCTTCGGGTAGCCCATGCCGGTCTTGCCGTGGATCTGCCAGCCGTCGATCTCGCTCACCTTGAGGATATTGGCGGTGTACTGCAGGGTCTGCGCCGAGACCGGCAGCTTGCCGCTCACCATCTTGCCGAGGAAGCGGGCCTGCTCCTCCGGACTGATGGCGAGGCTGGAGCTGAGCCAGGCCTGGGTCAGGCCGTCATGTTTGCCCGGATTGCCGGAGAGATCCCGATTGCCGTAGTCGAAGCGGTCGACATATTGCTGGAAGCGCTCCATCCCCAGCCATTCGGTGATCTGCTGGGAGAACCAGACCACCGAGTAGGTTTCCCAGCGGCGTGGGGTAGTGGTTTCGCGCCAGGCGGGCAGCCAGCCATCGTAGTTCGGCTTGTAGGGCAGTGCCGGATGCTCTTCATCCACCAGATAGCCACTGTCGTAACCCATCAGCGCCAACGGGATCTTGAAGGTGGACGCGGGCGGCAGCTGGCTGGAGCAGTCCCCTTCACTGGAGAGGGTCTGGCCGTTGCCGTCAGCATAGAGAAAGCAGCCGCTGGCGGCGGAGGCAGGCAGGGCTGCGAGCAGACCGGCAGCCAGCAGGCTGGAGAGAAGCAGGCGGGACATAGCATTTCCTTGAGCAAATGGATGAGAGAAAGCGGCAGTCTAATGCCGCTTTGTGTGGGGAATGTGAAGTTGCAGGGGGGACTAGGTGAATGGCAGCCAGAGTTCCGCCAGCGCGCCTCCCTCTGGCCGGTTGCTCAGGGTCAGACGACCGCCATGCTGGTGGGCTACCTCATGGGCGAAGCTGAGCCCCAGACCACTGCTCTTGCCCTTGTCCGGGCGCGGCAGGGAGTAGAAGCGCTCGAAGATGCGCGGCAGGGCGTAGTCGGGAATGCCGGGGCCGCAGTCGGTGACCCGAAAACAGTAGCCCTCCTCCTGCTGGCTGCCGCTCAGGGTGACCAGCCCGTTGGCGGGAGAGAAGTCGATGGCGTTGTCCAGCAGGTTGCCGATGGCCTGCTCCACCAGCAGCGGATCCCACTTCTGTTTCGGCGCGCTGGCCAGCTCAGCTACCAGAACCACCTGACGGCGCTGGGCGATGATCTGGCGGGCGTCGAGGGTGCGCTTGCCCAGTTTTGCCGGTTCCACCGACTGGCGATCCAGCCCCTGCCCCGACTCCAGCCGCGCCAGTTGCAGCATTCGCTCGATCAGCTGCTGCATGCGGGCGGTTTCCAGATTGATGTTGCCGATAAAGCGTTTGGCAACTTCGGGGGGCGGCGTTTCGGCCAAAATCTCCCCCGCCCCGCGAATGGCGGCCAGTGGGCTCTTCAGCTCGTGGGTCAGGCTGTGCACATAGGCTTCGATGTAGCTTTTGCCATCGAGCTGGTGGCGCATGGTCTCCAGTGAGCGGCCGAGCCGATCCAGCTCGACGGTGTGCAACTGCGGCAGCGGTGCCGCCTCCCCCTTGCTGACCGAGTCGGCGTAGTGCACCAGCTTGCCGATGGCGCGGTTTAGCCACCACACCAGCAGGCTGCCGATCAGCAGCGAGATGAGCAGCATCTGGCCGCCGGCCCGCAGCAGCTCCTGTTCCCCGCGCTCGATGGCAGGCATCAGGGTGCGGTTGGGTTTGGCGACGGTGAGGGAGCCGATGATCTCGGCCCCTTCCCGCAGCGGCGCCGCCACATACATGGTCGAACTGGCGGCATCGTCGGGATCGGTGCGGGTGCTGCGGGCGCCATACTGGCCGCGCAGAGTGCGGTAGACATCGTTCCAGCGGGAGTAATCCTTGCCCAGATCCGTGCCGTCGGAGTCGTAAATCACCATGCCCTTCTGGTCAGTGACATAGATGCGGTACTCCGCCTGCTGCTTGAGGTGGCCATCGATCATCGCATTGATGGGATTTTGGTTGAGGCGGGCGAAGGCGCTGGCCAACCGCCCGTTCATCATATTGCCCTCTTTCAGATCATCGAGCGCCAGCGGTGCCAGCAGCTGGGTCATGTCTACCAGAGTATCCTCGGTGGCGCTGCGCACCCCGGGTTTGATCTCCTCGACGAAGATCTCCAACACGAACCAAGCGGCCAGCGCGAAGATCAGCAGCAGGCCGCACAGCAGTTGCAACCCGAGTCTCATGCCAGCTCCAGGCTGTAGCCCAGCCCGCGATGGGTGAGGATCAGGTTGGCTTCGGGATCATGTTCGCGCAGCTTGGCGCGGATGGTCTTGATATGGGTATCGACGGTGCGATCCAGGCTCTCTTCCGCATCCTGCCACACCAGATCCATCAGCTGTTGGCGGGAGTAGACCCGGCCCGGCGCCAGCATCAGGGTTTTGAGCAGCAGATATTCGTAGCGGGTGAGGGCCAGCGGCTGGCCGCGAAAGTGAATGCGGGCCCGCTCCTCATCCAGTACCAGCAGGGTGCTGGGCTGGGGGGCTACGGGCTGGCTGCGGCGCAGGATGACCCGCACCCGTGCACACACTTCCCGTGGCGAGAAGGGTTTGGCCACATAGTCGTCTGCACCGATCTCCAACCCGATCAGCCGGTCTATCTCCTCGCTGCGGGCGGTGAGGAACATCAGGGGGATATCGGTCAGCGCCCTCACCTGCTTGCAGAGTTCGAAGCCGCTGATGTCGGGCAGCCCCACATCGAGGATCAGGAAGTCGGGTCGCGTCTGTTCCAGTCGTGTCAGCAACTGTTGGCCCAGCATGAACCACTCCACCTCGAACCCGTCGGTCTGCAGGGCGTAAATCAGGGTGTCGGCGATGCTGGCCTCATCCTCCACCAGCCAGATGACTCTCTTTTGCATGGCATCCTCGTCGCAAATTGGCACCCCATTCTGGCATCGAACCAAATCGGATCCTATTTGCTGTTTTATTTTTCCGAAAAAGGGGCTAATATTTCGATGTTCTTTCGAATCGAAACTTAAAAATGACCAAACGTAATACTCAACAACGCCGACACACCATAGTGACCCTGGTACAAGAGCAGGGTGAAGTGAGCGTCGACGCCCTCGCCAAACACTTTTCTACCTCCGAAGTGACCATCCGTAAAGATCTGGCGGTACTGGAGACCGGCGGTCTGCTGCTGCGCCGTTACGGTGGCGCCGTCCCTTTGCCGAGCGAGATGGTGGTCGAGGTCAACCCTGAACAAGTTTCGAACCGAAAGTTAGCCATTGCCCGTGCGGCGGCCGAGCGGCTGCGTGATCACAACCGTGTCATCATCGACAGCGGCAGCACCACCAGCGCCATGATCCCCATGCTGGGCAACAAGCGCGGCCTCATCGTGATGACCAACTCCCTCAATGTGGCCGGTGCCCTGCGCGAGCTGGAAAATGAGCCTACCCTGTTAATGACCGGTGGCACTTGGGACCCTCACTCCGAATCCTTCCAGGGGCAGGTGGCGGAACAGGTGTTGCGCTCCTACGACTTCGACCAGCTCTTTATCGGTGCCGACGGTATCGACCCGGAACGTGGCACCACCACCTTCAACGAGCTGGTGGGCCTGTCGCGGGTGATGGCCGAGGTATCGCGGGAGGTCATTGTGATGGTCGAATCGGAAAAGATCGGCCGCAAGATCCCCAATCTCGAACTTCCCTGGTCGAGCATCCATACCCTGGTGACCGACGAGGGGCTGGCCAGCGAGGCCAGAGAACAGATTCAAGCCCAGGGGGTGACGCTTATCTGCGCCCCGGTCACTTGCTGACATCGAGCTCTGAACCATCCAACTGACTTTACGATTTGCATCTCAAGGAGAAGTGTATGTGTGGCATCGTCGGGGCTGTCGCCCAACGTGATGTGGCTGAAATTCTGGTAGAGGGCCTGCGCCGTCTGGAGTACCGCGGTTATGACTCAGCCGGTGTGGCCGTGTTCAGCGCCAACCAGCCGTTGCAGCGGGTTCGCCGTCTGGGCAAGGTGGCCGAGCTGGCCAAGGCGCTCAACGAGCAGTCCGTCCATGGTGGTACCGGCATCGCCCATACCCGCTGGGCCACTCACGGCGAGCCTTCCGAGCGCAATGCCCACCCCCACGTCTCCGAGCATATCGTGGTGGTACACAACGGCATCATCGAGAACCACGAAGAGCTGCGGGAAGAGTTGAAGGCGCTGGGCTATGTGTTCAGCTCCGACACTGATACCGAGGTGATTGCCCATCTGGTCCATCACGAGCTGAAGAGCGCCGGCAGCCTGCTGGCCGCCATGCAGACTGCGGTGAAGCAGCTGCGTGGTGCCTACGGTACCGTGGTGATGGATAGCCGCGACGACAGCCGCGTGGTGGTGGCCCGTTCCGGTTCACCGTTGGTGATCGGCCGTGGTATCGGCGAGAACTTTATCGCCTCCGACCAGATGGCGCTGCTGCCGGTGACCCGTCGTTTCATCTTCCTGGAAGAGGGTGATGTGGCCGAAGTGACCCGCCGTGACGTGCACATCTTCGATACCAACGGCAACGCCGTGGCGCGCGAAGAGCAGGAGTCTGAACTCTCCCACGATGCCGGTGACAAGGGCGAATACCGTCACTACATGCTCAAAGAGATCCACGAGCAACCCAAAGCGATCACCAACACCCTGGAAGGGCGTCTGGGCAGCGATCACGTGGTGGTCGAATCGTTCGGTAACGGCGCGCGCGCCATCTTTGACAAGGTCGAGCACGTACAGATCGTCGCCTGCGGCACCTCCTACCACTCCGGCATGGTGGCTCGCTACTGGTTCGAAGAGATCGCTGGCGTCTCCTGCGATGTGGAGATCGCCTCCGAGTTCCGCTATCGCAAATCGGTAGTGCGCCCCAACAGCCTGCTGGTGACCCTCTCCCAGAGCGGCGAGACCGCCGATACCCTGGCGGCGCTGCGTCTGGCCAAGGAATCCGGCTACATGAGCTCGCTGGCTATCTGCAACGTGCCGGGCTCCTCGCTGGTGCGTGAATCGGATCTGGCCTTTATGACCCGTGCCGGTGCCGAGATCGGCGTGGCCTCCACCAAGGCGTTCACCACCCAGCTGGCTGGCCTGCTGATGCTGGTGGCCTCGGTCGGTCACTGCCGTGGCCACCTGAGCGCGGCTGCCGAAGCCGAACTGGTCAAGGCGCTGCAAGCCCTGCCGCTGCGTATTAAAGAGAGCCTGGCGCTGGCCAAGGATATCGAAACCCTGGCCGAAGAGTTTGCCGACAAGCAGCACAGCCTGTTCCTCGGTCGCGGCAGCCAGTACCCCATCGCCATGGAGGGGGCGCTCAAGCTCAAAGAGATCTCCTACATCCACGCCGAAGCCTATGCCGCTGGCGAACTGAAGCACGGCCCGCTGGCGCTGATCGATGCCGAGATGCCCATCATTGTGGTGGCGCCGAACAACGATCTGCTGGAGAAGCTCAAGTCCAACGTGGAAGAGGTGCGCGCCCGTGGCGGTATCCTCTACGTGTTCGCCGATGCCGATACCGGCTTCAAGAGCGACGAGACCATGCGGGTCATGAACCTCAACCATGTGGAAGAGGTGATCGCCCCCATCGTCTATACCGTGCCGCTGCAGCTGCTCTCCTACCACGTTGCCCTGATCAAGGGCACTGACGTGGACCAGCCGCGCAACCTGGCAAAATCAGTGACCGTTGAGTAAGTCACTATCTGATAAGTCACTCTCTCAAATGAAAAAGAGCCGCTATTGCGGCTCTTTTTGTTTCGGCTGAGGGTTACGACAGCCGCAGGTTGGTGATGGTGACCTCGTCGAGGGAGGGCACTATGATGCCGCTGGTGATCCCCTTGGCGATGGCCTGACTGCGGTTCTTCGAGTCGGTCTTGTTGGTCACCTGGGTCAGATGAAAGTTGACCGTCCGCTCACTGATGCCGAGGATGGTGGCGATCTCCCAGGAGGTCTTGCCCTCGCTGGCCCAGAACAGGCACTCCTTCTCCCGATCCGACAGTTCGGTCAGGTATTTCATCATATCCGGTCTGCTTTTGATCAGTTGCAGTGCGGAGTTGAAAATGTAGCTGGCGCAGAACGACAGCAGCGGAACATTTTCAAACATCAGATCGGAGTTGGATTTGTCCTTGGTGATGAATGAGAGGATGCCGTGCTCCCCCTGCGGGGTGTGTAGCGGAAAGGAGACGCCATTGCGTACCCCGAAATCGGCGGCCAGGTTCATCACGTCGCGGCTGGCGCTGGGTAGCCAAGGCGAATCGCAGTCGAGCTTGTTCCAGAAGATCGGCTGGGTCTGTTTCAGCCCCAGATAGACCACCGGATCCTGGGTCAGATACTGGTTTTCGCTATAGGCGTCAAACCAGGTGGTCGGACAGTTGTTGAACAGTGCCACGTGGGATTTTTGCATGCTGATGGGGAAAATAATCAGCAGCCGAAAGTAATCGAAGCCCATTTGATGACTGAAGCGCTCCAGCAGTTGCTGGATATCGCTGGTTTTTGTTGCCTTGGTGAACTTGTCTATATGTTCCCAGATCGCATCGTTGAGCATTACTTTCTCCTTTTTCGATCTCTATCACACTGATCGAAAAGATTTTTTCTCGTTATTTATATTTGTGCGGTGGCTATTGGCGCCACTTATTCCGTGCGTGTTTAAAAATTATCCTGTTTTTGTGCATAAAGGCCAAGAAAATCCTCTCGTTGCCAGTCCGCCCTGCATTTGAGATAATGATAATAGTTATCATTAGTAAGATGTATTTCAATGAACAAATTATGGGGTGTGGCCCTGTTGCCACTGTCAGTCCACTTTGCTGCCATCGGGGATGAGCTGGTTGCTCCCGCCCTCAAGAACAGCATAGCTGCCGGGAAAGCCTCCCAGCAGCGGGTGGAAAAAGCCGCCGATGCCGCCGTTGCCGCACGACTGGAGCTGCAAAATGCCCAGCTGCAACTGCGTGACCTCGAAGCCTACAACCGCTACATGCAATCTCTGGTGGCCGATCAGCAAAATGAGCTGGGTAAATTGAGCCAGCAGCTGGAAGCGGTGCAAGAGACCCGTCAGGGCTTGATCCCGCTGATGTTGCAGATGCAGGCAGATCTGGAACAGCTGGTGCAAAACGACATCCCGCTGCGCAAGGAAGATCGGCTGGCGCGGGTTGAACAGTTGAAAGCGACCCTGGCTCGCGCAGACGTTAGCGAGGCAGAGAAATTCCGTCAGCTGCTGCAGGCCTATCAGATTGAAGCCGAGTACGGCAGCCGGATGGACAGCTATTCCGCCGAGCTGGAGCTGGATGGTGCCCCGCGTCGGGTCGATGTGCTGGCGTTGGGCCGGGTCTCCCTGCTGGCCATGACGGCCGATCGCAGTCAGGCATGGCGCTGGTCTGCCGAGGCGAAGCAGTGGCAAGCCCTCGACAGCCAGTGGCTCTCCCCTATCGCCGAGGCGATGGATGTGGCCGCCGACAAGAAAGTTCCCCAGTTGCTCAATGTCCCCCTCTCTGTCAGCCGTAGTCAGGAGGCCCAATCATGAGAGTCACCATGAAGTGGTTCCCCCTCCTTATTGCTCTCTCCTGCGGTACCAACGCCGCTGTCGCCGATGAGTGGCAGCAGCAGGAACAGGCTCGTGAACAGCAGGCTCAGCAAGATCTGGCGACCGTTGCCAAGGAGCTCGGCACTGCCCGCGCCAGACTGGCCGAGGCCCAGCGCCTGAGCAAGGAGCTGGCAGGCAAGTTCGCCAGCAACGAGAAGCAGCTGGTCGAGCTTAACGCCCAGTGGGAGCAAGCCTCCGGTGACATGAACGAGATCTTCGCAGTCACCCGTCAGGGCGCCAGCGATGCGGTCAAGCTGCTGAGCGAATCCGCCGTCGAGGGCCAGTACCCGGAGCGTCTCGCTCCGCTGAAAGCCATGGCACAGGATAAACAGGTGCCGGATCGCGCCGCCCTCGCCCTGCTGCCCGCCACGCTGCTACAGGAGATCCGTGAATCTGGCCGGATTGCCCAGTTCAACGGCAAGGTGCTCGATGCCCAGGGGGCTGCCAGCGAGCAGCCGCTGACCCGGGTTGGCAGTTTTGCCCTGCTGGGGAGCGAAGGCTTCCTGCAACCGACCGCCGAAGGCTTGAGCCCGGTACTGGGTCTGCCCGGTAGCGTGCTCTCTGCCGTTGCGGCTTATCAGGGTCAGGAAGGGGAAGCGCTGCCGCTGGATCCTTCGCATGGCACTCTGCTGGCGATGCTGGCGCAGGCGCCCACCTTCTGGCAGCAGGTACAGCAAGGTGGTCAGGTTGGCGCCATTATCGTGCTGCTGGCCGCTATCGGTCTGGGAATTGCTGCGGTACGGCTGTGGAGCCTCTCCCGCGAATTGGGTCGGGTGCGCCGCCAGCTCAAGAGCGGCGAGTATCACGCCGACAACGCCCTCGGCCGGGTGCTGACGGTGGCAGACAAACACCCCGAGCTGAGCATGGAGACCCTCGAGCTGCGTCTTGATGAGGCGATCCTGCAGGAGACTCCTCGCATGGAGCGCGGCATCGGCATGGTCAAGGTAATCGCGGCCATCGCCCCCATGCTGGGTCTGCTCGGTACCGTAACCGGGATGATCGGCACCTTCCAGGCCATCACCCAGTTTGGCACCGGCGATCCCAAGATCATGGCGGGCGGCATCTCCATGGCGCTGGTCACCACGGTACAGGGTCTGGTTGCGGCCATTCCGCTGATCCTGGCCCACAGCCTGCTGCAATCGCGCTTCACCGAGCTTTCCAATGTACTGGAGCAGCAGGTAGCCGGCATTCTGGCCGAGCGCGCCGAGAGCAATAACGGCGGGATGGAGCGAGCAGTATGATGCTCGACATCTGGCAACAGCTGCAGAGCTTCATGGGCCGTGGCGGCCCGGTGCTCTGGGTCATTCTGGCCCTGCTGGTGCTGATGTGGATTTTGATGATCGAGCGGCTGCTCTACCTCAATCTGGGTTTCGGCCCCTTGCAGCAACAGCTGCTCGGTCGCTGGCAGGCCCGCAGCGAGCGTCACAGTTGGCACGCCCGGGCGATCCGCAGCCGCTGGCTGGCGCAGGCGGAGCTGGAACTGAACCGTCATCTGATCTTCATCCGCACCCTGGTGGTGCTCTGCCCCATGCTGGGGTTGCTGGGCACAGTGACCGGCATGATCGGCGTATTCGATGCGTTGGCTGCGGCCAACCGCTTTAACCCGGAGAGCATGGCGGGCGGGATCTCCCGCGCCACCATCCCCACCATGGCAGGCATGGTGGTGGCGCTCTCCGGCGTGTTGTTACTCAGTCGGCTCGAGAGTCAGGCCAAGCGTGCGCTAGCCAAGACCCGGGACGGCCTGCGAGAAGAGAAGGTAATGCAATGAGACGGCAATCCAAACGCCAGCGTGACGAAGTGCAGATCGACATGACCCCCATGCTGGATATCGTGTTCATCATGCTGATCTTCTTTATTGTCACCACCTCCTTCGTGCGCGAAGCCGGGCTCGAGGTACACAGACCTCAGGCCAGTCAGGCCAAGGCGCAGAAATCTTCCAGCATCATGCTGGCGATCGGGGCTCAGGGTCAGATCTTCCTCGACCGCAAGCAGATCGATGTGGAGCGGGTGCAGGCCACCATCACCCGTCTGCTGGCGGAGCAGCCCGATGCCAGCCTGGTGATCCAGGCCGACGAGCGAGTGCCCCATGGCAAGGTGGTGCGGGTGATGGATGAGGCCAAGGCGGCGGGTATCGCCAATATCGCCGTGGCGGTGGCGCCGAAATGAAATACAAGCTGATGAGCCTGGGGCTGGGGATCGCCCTCAGTCTGGGCATCCTGCTGTTTATGGCCACGCTGGTTGAACCGCCCCGGGGCGAGAAGGTGGCGAGCGAACAGAAGCCTATTGTCATCAATATGCAGAACGAGGTGACCGAGGTGCAGGTGCGCGAGCGTCCGGTGCCGCAGGAGCCCGAGCCTCTGCCAGAGCCTCCCGCGGCATTGGCATCGACACCGTTGCCGATGCCTGCCGCGGCCCCCGTGGCGGCCGTTGAGCCGAGTCTGGATCTGGTTTCCAGCCTCAGCGCGGTGCAGGTCTATGCCCCCGGAGTGGCGACCAGTTCCGCACCGGTATTGAGTGGCAACTACCACGGCCAGCAGCAGGGAGCGGGTATCGGCGCAGGTGACATGCTGATGCCGCTGCAACGGATCGAGCCGGTCTACCCCTATCGTGCCCAGCAGTCAGGGATCGAAGGATTCGTCACCCTGCGCTTTAGCGTGAATGCTGAAGGTGGCGTGCAGGATGTGGAAGTGGTCGAGGCCAAGCCCAAGCGTCAGTTCGAGCGGGCGGCCATTCAGGCGATCAACAAGTGGCGCTATCAGCCAAGACCGGGCGCCACCGACAAGCTGGTGCAAGTCATCACGCTCAAATTCAAACTGGAGTCATAACTATGTTGCGGATCTGGATCTGTCTGCTGGCCCTAGTCGGCCAAGCCTGTCTGGCGATGGAGGTCAGCCCCCACTTCTCCCGTCAGCTTGAACCCGTGATGAAGCTCTATCAGTCTGGTCAGTGGCAACAGGCCCAGAGCAAGGCATCCGGCCTCAAGCCAAATAGCGATGCCGAACGTGCCTGGCTGGCGCAGTTGCAAGCCTCGCTGGCGGCCAACCTGCAACAGACCACCCAGGCGAGCCGCTACGTCGAACAGGCCCTTGCCTATAAAGAGTGGCCCGAGCAGCAACAGCTCCAGCTGCTGCGACTGCGCGGCGATATTCAGGCCCAGCAATCCAACTGGTCTGGTGCCATCTCCAGCTACAAGGCGGCGCTGGCGCTCAAGCAAGACGATGCACTGCGCCTGCGTCTGGCTGGCCTCTATTACCACAACAAGCAGTACGGTGACGCCGCCAGCCAGAGCGAACAGTTGTTGAAGAAGGGTTGGCAGAAGCAGGCCGCCATCATTCGTCTCTCCGCCCTCACCGCTCAGCAACGTTATGGCGTGGCGGCCGATCAGGCGGTCGAGTTGATCAGCCACGAACCCAAAGAGAGTAAATGGTGGCAGCAGGCGGTGTCGCTCAACCTCTCCGCCAAACGGGGCGATCAGGCGTTGGCATTGCTGCAGACCGCCATCGACAAAAAACTGATGGATGACGCGTCTGCCCGCAATCAGCTGATCCGCCTCTATGCCTGGCAAGGGCTGCCTTATCGTGGTGCCCGTCTGCTGGAAGCGGCCATGGCCAAGGGACAGATGAAGCAAAGTGCTGAAAATCGCCAACTGCTGGCCCAATTGTGGGAAGGTGCCCGGGAGTGGTCACAAGCGGTCGATAGCTGGCAACAGCTGGCCAACCAGCACGGTCAGCCCAAAGCGGCCATGCGCGCCGCCGAACTGCTGCTGCAACAGGGCAAGACAGATGCTGCCATGACCCAGCTCGCCGCCATCAAGTCGGTAAAAGGCGAGCAAGGCAATCGTGCCAAAGCGTTGTTGGTGCAGGCACACCTTAATAAGGAGCAGTATGCCCAGGCGCTGGAACTGGCCCGTGAGCTGCAGCAGCAGGATAACTGGCAACAGAAGGCAACCAGCTGGGTCAACTATATCCAGGCACAAAGCGAAGAGTTGAGCAAAAAAGCGGCGTAAAAGAGATGCCAAGGGGCTGTTTTGGGGCGTTCAGTTCGCTTTTTCAGCAAACGAACGCATTTTTGCAAAAAGCCCTTGTCATCCCGGCGCGGCTCCCTATAATGCGCCCCTACCAGCACGGCGGAACACGCCAAACTGATGAGCCAGCTTCCTAGCGAAGCAGGCGCCGAAAGAAAAGCGAAAACAATCGCTTGACTTTCGAAGTGAGAAGCGTAATATGCGCCTCCTCAACGCGATAAGCGTGACGCTCTTTAACAATTTGAATCAAGCAATCTGTGTGGGCACTCACAGCATCGAGCATCAAAAACAATTTTTGATTTTCAATGTCTGATGAAG
>FWPV01000487.1_pt1 | contig 125172 bp, 119 predicted proteins | sample 2228371 | NCBI WGS metagenome assembly FWPV01 (sample SAMEA103939776, study PRJEB20133) | metagenome | reverse complement strand
GTGAGTCATGGGTTCCCTGCAGAACCTTCCATGCTAAGATCCGAGCATGGAGAAGCCCCAGGTCAGAAGGCTGATCTGGGGCTTCTGGCTGTGCGGAAAACGCGGTCTCAGAAGGTCAACTGTTCGTATTCGCATCGTTTTTCCTCCAGGTGCTGCGGTCCCAGGAGTATCTCGATGGACGCGTATTGCTTCTCGGTGACCATCATACAACGGACGCTTCCCTTCGGGGGGAGGTGCGCCTTGAGTCTTGCGAGGTGCGCTTCGGCGCGGTCCAGGCCGCCACAAACCCGGCCGTAGACCGAGAACTGGATGGGGTAGTAGCCATCGCGCAGCAGGAACTTGCGGAACTGCGCGTATGCTCGCCGGTCCCGCTTCTTCTTCACGGGGAGATCGAAGAAGACGATGAGGCGCATCAGTCTGCTCATATCCGCCTACTCGAACCGCCTGACATCACCGCCCGAGAATCGTGGGAGTCTGAGCAGTCTGTAGTCTCGAGCGATGAGCGCCCGAGCGTACGACTCTGCGACCTCGGTCGCAGCGGTCGACACGCTGTAGGTACTGTTCTCTATCGAACATTCGAGCCTCACGCTTGAGACCAAGTAGGACCTGTAGGGTGCAGTGAGCTCGTCCTTGGGAGGGTCCTTGAACACCATGAAGTCGATGAAGGGACGAAAGACCTCGACGAAGTCGTCGGCTAGGTTGAAAGGATTCGTCGAGCCGCGGTGCCCCAAGCCGAGCGCACATTGGAGGCCGATGGCCGCGAGAGAACGAGCTACGAGCGCACGGACGACAGCGTATCCGTAGTCGAGTGCTGCGCTGGCTGGCGTACTACCTCGCCGCTGGAACTCAGGTGCGATGAGTTTGAAGTACTGCCGCGCGGCATAGGCTTCGCGCCCTGTGTTGTCTCCCGAGCGCACGGTCTTCGCGATCTCGCGAAGGTGATCACCGCCTTCGCGCCCGAGCGCATCGAGGCATGCGGCTGCGTTCTCGATCTTCTGGCGGACGATGCGTTGCCATGCTCGCTTTTTGAACGGCTCTGTCGCGCCGATCTGTGCTTGCAGGAGCGCGGGCGTACGCGGGTTCTGCGCATAGGGTAGGAGGACGCCGCAGGGCGTGTGCTTCTCGTCGACCACCATCAACGTGACACATCGTTGAGCGAGTGCTCGGAGCACGTCATGGCTGACACTGCCGCGCGGGGACTCCAGCAGTACCACGTCCAGGTCCTCGATAGGCAGCGTGAGCTGCCCATCATCTCGTTCAAGGTGCAGGTTGCCGTGGCGCATCGCGAGGCGAGCGTCAGAGGTGACGATGAGTGTGCGCCAGCCAGCCATCGTGCATCAGGGGTGCCGCTCGCGCCTCACAGCGTGCGCACGGCCGAGGAGGTCGACTTCGATCTTGTCGACGCGCGCTGCAGTCACAACTGAGACACGAACTGGCCGGATAGAGCCCGCCGAAGAGCGGTTGGAACGGTCGCTCAGGTTGCCAGCGATTTGAATGCGGGCTCTATCGAAGGACGTCATGTACAGGAGCGGTCCCGGCTCATCAGGCTTCTTCCATACGCGGAAGTAGTCGCCGGGGTGCAGCGAGAAGAGGAACTCGTGGGTGTCGTCCGCGTCAGCCGGTCTCGGCGTCCACCCGGCGGCAACATCCGCGGCATACACAGGTACGACGGCATGCTTTGCCTTCCCCTTCTTGTCGACCTTCCGGTAGATATCGAGCCGGACGATGGTGTCGTTCTCGGCCATGCCGCCACGGACCGCGATGCCACTGAGCGTGTCCGTGTACAGGCGAATCGACCGCACGATGGGGCCGGGCCGACCGTCGTTCGTTGGCATGCGCAGCGGTTCAGCCTGTGGGCCGAATGCGCGCTCCGCCCAGGTCTTTCCAGAGCCCTCCTTTGCATGGACGAGTCGTTCCCTGATGCGGTCGTACAGGCGCCAGTTGGCGGCTTCATCCACGAGGATGGGCGAGGGCTTCTTTAGAATCTGCTCGATCTGCTTATCGCTGAGTTGTGACAGCCGCGTTCGTTTCGTTGGACGTGGAGCTGAGGAGGGCAGTGCAACGCGGCCGCGCTTAGGCACGGTCAGTCCGTGCTTGCGCACGTGTTTGAGTGAGTAGATGGTCTCCTTGTGGCCTCGACCGGTGAGGCGACGGTTCGGCATGCGTGAGACGATCACATGGTTCAGGTGCTCGAGTACGTCCTCTCGAAAACCGTCCCACGGCGTCAGCACCGGATGCTCGACCATCTCGCCGGTGAATCGGTTCACTCGGATACCCTCCGGCGTCCGGACCGTCTCTTCGAGTGCCTGGAAGTACCGTGCCATCCGATGCACGACCTTCTCGTTGACCAGCGCGCAGATCGTGGCGTCGACGGCGTGGTGCTTGTCGCTGGCCTGACGGTCCTTCTCGCTTCCGAGCCCGAGGTGGTAGCGCAGGTCAGCGGTGAGGCGGCCGTTGGCTGCGAGCACCTTGGGCACATCCAGGTGCTGCTTCAAGACGCCCAGGAAGTAGCGGGCCGCGTACTGCGTTGAGACGAGGTACCGTCCTTGCAGCTCACGACGCTGCTCCTCGGACAGCTCCTCGGTGAGTAGTAAACGCTTCTTCTTCGTTGGCGCATGCAGGCTCTTCACCCACCCCTGGAACTGCTCGTAGTGCTGTTCACCGTACGTACGGCGCACGTACACGGCTGCCAGCTCGTCACCCTTGTTGCGGTTCTCCGCGGTGAGCACGAGGACCTTGTTGGCCATCGAGTCATCGAATGAGACGCTCCGCGGGACGATGTGGTCGATCTCCGTGTACGTCGGGTCTGTGAGGACGCGGACCAGGTCCAGCGGTTTCATCGAGTACGCGCACCTGCCGCCCTGTTGCTCGTACAGGAGATGCTTGCGCCAGACGCGCTCGGGGTTGGCAGTTGGAGCGATCTCTCGGATCTGCTCGAAGCGGCGCTCCTTCTCCTTGCGATTCTTGATCTGCTCCCGCTCGATCTCGCGCCTCTCCTTCGGTGTGAGCGCGGCTTCGCGTGCGAGCTCGACGACGATACGATCGGGCTTACCGTACTCAGCGATGATCGCGTTGACGACCTTGCGTGCTTGCGTGAGCGCGCGCTTCACGTTCGGGTTCGTGATGGACTGGAAGTCCTCGAGCGAGTCGAGGGGAGGGATGCGGTCGTGCTTCTCCGTGGCCTGTCGTTGCGAGTGGTCGTATCCGGCCTCCTTGCAGGCATCGGAGTATACGAAGCCCTGCTGCAGGTAGGGGATGAGTGTCCGCATGGCCTTGAGGGACAGGCGCATGTGACCGTCGAAGGCCACATCACGCGCTAGGCGTTCCGCGACGTCAGGCTCGATGCCAAGCTCGATGAGCGCTTGGCGTGCGCTGTCCGGTCTGAGCCAGTACGTGAGGGCAGCGGCTACCTCATCGAAAAGCTCGGGGTTCGTGCGGATGCGCTCCCACACCTCGGGGTGTGACTTCTCGAGCGCATCCTTGAGCTGGTGGTATTCCTTGAGCTCGATGAGGGTCTCACCCTGCATCTCCTCCAGGTCCCGACCCCTGCGGCGGCCCCGTACCTCGAAGAGCCAGCGCTCTCCCGTAGGGGCGTCTCGCCCGTCAAGGCCGAGCGCCTTCAGTGCCCGCTTGTATGTAACCTTCTTGACTTTCAGCGCTTCATCCATGAGAACCGCGATCTCGTCGGGGGTCAGACGCCTGCGGCGTCCATCCACGACGTTCGTGAGTGTCTGATTCACGAGTGTCTGGAGTGCCCTGAAGCGTTGCGCCGTGAGGGTGCCCTTGGGCGCACGACGCTCGGCTGGCTCCAGGAAGCAGCGTCCGACCTTGCTCATGAGCTCGGGACCCTCGGCCAGCTTCGGTGGCTCATTGACGATCTCGACGTAGGCGCTCTCCATCTCCGGCGACGCATAGGGGTTACCGAGCCGCCGCTGTGCCTCGAAGAGTTGCCGCACCTCATCGAGGAGATCGTCGCGACCGATGGTGCAGATGTACTCGCCACCCTTGTTGTGGCGCTGCCCGCCGTGCAGCTCCTCCCACTGCGGCGACTCGAAATACTCGGCGACGGTCCGATAGCCGTGACGCTCCAGCGCTTGGTGTATCTCTGAGATGCCCTGCAGCATCGCGCCAAGCTTCTTCGCCTCATCTCCTTCGGCGGTCTGCTGCTCAGCGCGGCGGGTGGACTTGAAGCCGCGGTGCCGGGCGATGTGGAACAGCACCCGAGCCCACTCGCGCGGCTCCAACCTGCGGTCCAGGCCCTGCACACGCAGCTGCCAGGGCGTGAGGTCTCCAGGTCGCGTCTGCAGTATCGCCTCGAGCTCCTCTCGGCTGTTGACCACGCGATGCTCAGCGAGCAGTTCGGCGAGGCGACGCAGGCGACGGCGACGGCGACGCAAGCGGCGCCGCTGGCTGCGCGCCACCCGGCGCTCCTCTGCAGGTGTCGTGGCGTTGGATGCCTCGCTGCGCACGGCGTCGAAGGCCCTGACGCCCATGCGTACGATTCGAACGGGCTCGTCGTTCTCGTCGAGTTCGACGAGTCCCCAGCCGACGCTCTCGCTGCCGATGTCGAGACCGAGTGAGTAGCGCATGTGTGAACACCCCCATACGCGCATACGATGAGGCCCTTCCGCTACGTTCTCATGGTAGCGGAAGGGCCTGACACTCATCGAGAGACGATTGCGTGGTCCTGACAGAACGGATACCCCCGCCGGCTGTCGCCGACGGGGGAGTACCGTGCAGCGCTGAAGGCGAAGCCAACAGCGTTATCATGGGAACCCTGCGAGGATATGCGTAGCACACACGGCGCACGCCGTCAAGATGCATGAGTGCCCGGATACCCCTGGTCAGCCACACTGCGAGGTGCTACCATCATGGGGCTTGCGCGCACACGTGCGCACGAAGGTAGTGTAGGCCCCCGAGAGTGTGTACCTGTAGGCGACGACCAGACCTGTTGGCGACGATTCGACCTGTAGGCGACAAGACACGCGAAGGGGCCCCGAAGGAAGGGGCCATACGTGGCAGAGGAGAACGAGAAGGTACAGGACAGCATCATCGCGGACGAGCCGGACTACACCGATGAGGAGATGCACGCCCTCATCGACGGCACGATCACCGATTTCGACGACGGTGATCTGGTGACCGGGACGGTCGTCAAGGTGGAGCGGGACGAGGTCCTGCTCGACATCGGCTACAAGTCGGAAGGCGTCATCCCCGCTCGCGAGCTCTCCATCCGCAAGGACGCGGACCCGAGCGAAATCGTGAAGGTCGGTGACCGGATCGAGGCGCTCGTGCTCCAGAAGGAGGACAAGGACGGCCGCCTCATCCTCTCCAAGAAGCGCGCGGCGTACGAGCGCGCTTGGGTCGAGATCGAGGAGAAGTTCAACAAGGGCGAGAACGTCGTAGGCGAGGTCATCGAGGTCGTCAAGGGTGGTCTCATCCTCGACATCGGGCTGCGCGGCTTCCTGCCTGCCTCGCTCGTCGATCTGCGTCGCGTGAAGGACCTCCACGCCTTCCTCGGTGAGCGGCTCGAGTGCCGTGTCATCGAGATGGACCGCAACCGCAACAACGTCGTGCTCTCCCGCCGCGTAGTCCTCGAGGACGACCGTCGCCAGGAGCGCCAGGAGATCCTAAGCAAGCTCGTCAAGGGCATGATCCTGCCGGGCACGGTCTCCTCGATCGTGGACTTCGGCGCGTTCGTGGACCTCGGCGGCATCGACGGCCTCGTGCACATCTCCGAGCTGTCGTGGAGCCACGTCAACCATCCCTCCGAGGTCGTCTCAGTGGGCGATAAGGTCGAGGTGCAGGTCCTGGACGTCGACCTCGAGCGCGAGCGCATCTCGCTCGGCCTCAAGCAGACGCAGGACGACCCGTGGAAGCAGCTCGTCCAGGGCTTCGAGGCCGGCCAGATCGTGACCGGCACGGTCACCAAGATCGTCCCGTTCGGGGCGTTCGTGGAGATCGGTGAGGGCGTCGAGGGTCTCGTGCACATCTCGGAGATGGCCAAGGGCCACGTCGAGAAGGCCGAGGACGTCGTGAGCATCGGCGACGAGATCCAGATCAAGATCATGGACATCGACACCGATCGTCGGCGCATCTCGCTGTCGCTGCGTGCGGCCAACGAGGAGCTCGGACTGCCGGACGCCGTCCCCGCTCCCGAGGAGGGCGAGGAGATCGACGAGGCGACGGAGGAGCCAGTAGCCGAGACCGCTGAGGATGCCGCCGCCGAGGCCGAGGCTGGCGATGAGGTCGAGGCTGCGGTCGAGACCGCCGAGCCTGCCGCTGAGGAGCCGGCCGAGGCGGCCGCCGAAGAGGCTGAGGGTCAGCAGTAACCGGCGCTCGAGCGTCGGCGTACGGCGAGGACCACGGGGCCGGACGTCCCATGCGGGAGGTCCGGCCCTGCCATCTCTCGAGGGGTGATGGTGATGTACGTACTGGCAGTGACCGGTGGTATCGGGGCCGGCAAGTCGACCGCGTGCGAGGTCTTCGCATCGCTCGGTGCGGTCGTGCTCGACCTGGATGCCATGGCCAAGGGCCTGCTCGAGGCCGGTTCGCCGGTGATCGAGCCGCTGACCCGGGCGTTCGGGCCAGGCATCCTGCGCAAGGATGGCTCGGTGGAGCCTGCGCTGCTCGCGCAGGCCGCCTTCGCGAGCCCGGAGCGCGCGCGTGAGCTGGACGCCATCGTGCACCCCGCGGTCTACGCGGCGTGTGCCGGCGCGCTCGACGCCCTCGCACTACAGGCGCAGCCGCCGCGCACGACTCGCCTCGACATCCCACTGCTCGCCGAGGCGCCTCGCTTCCTCGACCTGGTCGACGCGGTCCTCGCCATCTCCGCCGACGAGGACACACGACTCGAGCGCCTCATCGCCGGAGGGATGGACGCCGACGAGGTCGAGCGGCGCATGGCGTGCCAAGCCGGCGATGCGGAGCGTCGTGCGATCGCCGACTACGTCATCGAGAACGACGGCCGGATCGACCAGTTCAAGGCCGAACTGCTGCGGTTCTACGAGGACGAGGTGGCGCCTCGTGTCACGTGAGCATCCGCTCGCGTACCATCGCGTGGTCGTCGCATCCGTCATCGTCATCCTCGCGGTCGCGACGGTCCTGGCGGTGCGGGGACCGCGAGTATGGCAGCGTCTGTACCATCCGCTGCGCTACGAGGACCTCATCGAGCGGGAGGCGCGGGCGAACGGCCTCGACCCGTACCTCGTCGCAGCGCTCATCAACGCCGAGTCCGGCTTCGACCCGACGCGCGTCTCGCATGCAGGGGCCGTTGGGCTCATGCAGGTCCTACCCTCGACCGCGCAGGAGGTCGCTGCTGCGTTCGGGATCGAACAGCGCGTGGATGCCGAGGCGCTCAAGGACCCGGAGCTCAACATCCGGGTGGGCACGAGGCACCTCGCTGACCTGCTCGCACGATACCGTGACGAGGCGACCGCGATCGCTGCGTACAATGCTGGCGCCGGGAACGTCGACCGCTGGATAGCCGAGCAAGGCGGCAGTACGCTCACGGCTGCCGGCTTCCCGGAGACACGGGCATACGTGGAGCGGGTACTCACAGAGAAGGAAAGGTACCGCAAGCTGTATCCCGACGCGTTCGAGAGGTAGTCACCCATGCCAGCGCTCAAGGTCGTCTCACCGTACGAGCCGGCCGGCGACCAGCCGAAGGCCATCGCCGAGCTCGCCGACGGCGTTCGGGCAGGGCTGCGCGACCAGACGCTCCTCGGGGTGACCGGCTCGGGCAAGACGTTCACCATGGCCAAGGTCATCGAGGCGGTGCAGAAGCCGACCCTCGTGCTCGCTCCCAACAAGACGCTCGCCGCGCAGCTCGCCTCGGAGATCCGCGACCTGATGCCGGAGAACGCGGTCGTGTACTTCGTCTCGTACTACGACTACTACCAACCGGAGGCGTACGTCCCGCAGACGGACACGTACATCGAGAAGGACGCCTCGATCAACGAGGAGGTCGAGAAGCTGCGTCACGCGGCGACCGCCGCGTTGCTCTCGCGCAAGGATGTCGTCGTCGTCGCGAGCGTGAGCTGCATCTACGGTATCGGCTCGCCCGAGGATTACGCGGGACTCGCGGTCTTCGTGCACGCGGGCGAGGACTACGACCGCGATCGCCTCATCCGCGATCTCATCGAGGTGCAGTACGACCGCAACGACTACGAACTCCAGCGCGGCACCTTCCGCGTCCGGGGGGATGTGGTCGACGTCTTCCCGCCGTACGCCGACCATCCCGTGCGCATCGAGCTGTTCGGGGACACCGTCGAGTCCATCACCGAGGTCGACCGGGTGACGGGCGAGGCGCTCACGACGTTCCCGTCGCTGCCGATCTGGCCTGCCACGCACTACGTCACGCGGCCGGAGAGCGTGCAGCGAGCGCTCGCGAGCATCCGCGCCGAGCTCGAGGAGCGCCTGCGCGAGCTCAAGGCGCAGGGCAAGCTCCTCGAGGCGCAGCGCCTCGAGATGCGCACGACCTACGACCTTGAGATGCTCGAGACGATGGGGTACTGCAGCGGCATCGAGAACTATTCCCGTCACCTCGACGGGCGCGAACCGGGCGAGCCGCCCCACACGCTCATCGACTACTTCAGTGCCGACTTCCTGTGCATCATCGACGAGAGCCACGTGACGGTGCCGCAGCTCCATGGCATGTACGAGGGCGACCGTTCCCGCAAGCTCGTCCTCGTGGAGCACGGGTTCCGGCTCCCCAGCGCGCTCGACAACCGTCCGCTTCGGTTCGAGGAGTTCCGTGCGCGGGTCCCCCAGACGATCTTCGTCTCGGCGACACCGGGCGACTACGAGCTCTCGGTGAGCGAGCGCGTCGTCGAGCAGATCATCCGCCCGACCGGGCTCGTCGACCCCAAGGTGGTCGTACGCCCCACGCACGGGCAGATCGACGACCTCATCGCCGAGGTGAGGGAGCGGGTCGAGCGCGACGAGCGGGTGCTCGTCACGACCCTCACGAAGAAGATGGCGGAGGACCTCACTGACTACCTCGCCGAGCACGGCATCAAGGTCCGCTACCTGCACTCGGACATCGGCACGCTCGAGCGCGTCGAGATCCTACGGGACCTGCGCTCCGGTGTGGTGGATGTCATCGTGGGCATCAACCTGCTGCGCGAGGGGCTCGATCTGCCGGAGGTCTCACTCGTAGCCATCCTGGACGCGGACAAGGAGGGGTTCCTCCGCAACCACCGCAGCCTCATCCAGACGATCGGCCGCGCGGCGCGCAACGTCTCCGGCGAGGTCATCCTGTACGCGGACACGATCACCGACTCTATGCGCACAGCGATCGAGGAGACCGAGCGGCGCCGCTCGATCCAGCTCGCCTACAATGCAAAGCACGGCATCGAGCCGAGGACGATTCGCAAGGCTATCCACGACATCGCGCAGTACGTGCGAGAGAGCGAGGCCGGTCTCGAGCCGAGCGTGCGTGTCGCACAGGAGCTCGCAGCGCTGCCGCGCGATGAGCTCGCGCGCATCATCGCCGCGATGGAGGAGGAGATGCACGCCGCAGCCGATGCGCTCGACTTCGAGACGGCAGCGCGGCTGCGGGACCAGGTCGTCAAGGTGAAGGCGGAGCTCGAGGCGACGAGTGCAGATGAGGTGCTCGCCAGGCTCAAGCAGGGGGCTCGCCGGGGCTCGGCGCACGGCGTGCGCAGACGCAAGAGGTAGGGGCGACGATGAGGGTCGGGCTTCCGCGCGCGCTGCTGTACCACAAGTACCACGTGCTGTGGAGCGCGTTCCTCGACGGTTGCGGCTTCGAGACGGTCGTGAGCCCTCCCACGAACCGGCGCATCCTCGAGCGGGGCGTCTCGCTCGCCGTCGATGAGTCGTGCCTGCCCATGAAGGTCCTGCTCGGTCACGTGGACGCGCTCGTGGGTCGATGCGATGGTGTGTTCGTCCCGCGCGTCGAAGCGTTCGAGCGTGGTGAGCACCTGTGCGTGAAGTTCATGGGCGCGTTCGACATCGTGCGCAACAGCGTGCCGGAGGCTCCGCTCATCTCGTGCGACATCAACGCTGAGTGGGGCCGCGACGAGGAGCGGTCGCTCGTCGCGATGGCTAGCCAGCTCGGCGTGTCGACCTTGCGCGCACGGCGCGCGTACCGTACCGCGCACGCCGCGCACGAGGCGCACCTACGCGAGCGCGCGAACATCCAGCGCTCGGTCGCAGAGGCCCCGCGCACGGATGCGGTCCGCATCCTCGTCGTCGGACACTCGTACAACCTCGCGGATGCGTACATCGGTGAGCCGATCCTGGCGTACCTGCGCTCGCTCGGTGCCGAGGTCGTCACATCGGATGAGGTGGACCTGGACCGGGCTCGACGAACGGGGTCGGTCCTGTCGCCGACGATGCGGTGGCGGTACAACAAGGAGCTGCTCGGCGCCATCGAGCTCTACCGGGAGCACGTCGACGGGGTGGTCTTCGTCGTGACGTTCCCGTGTGGTCCGGACTCGCTCATGGCCGAGTTCTGCGTGCGCCGTATCGAGGGGCTGCCCATGACCATGATCGTGCTCGACGAGCTGTTCGGCGAAGCGGGCATCCGCACGCGCCTGGAGAGCTTCGTCGACATCCTGCGCGAGCGTCGGCTGTGCGCGATGGCGAGCGGGGTGGGCGCATGAGCGAACGATTCGTGACCTTCCCGCACATGGGCGAGTACTGGATCGCGTTCGAGACGCTCGCTCGCGAACTGGGCGCGACGCCACTCGTGCCGCCGCCGATGACGAAGCGGACCCTCGAGATCGGGGCGCTGCACAGTCCCGAGTTCGTCTGTATCCCCTTCAAGTACAACCTCGGCAACTTCATCGAGGCGCTCGAAGCGGGCGCGCGGGTCATCGTGCAGGCGGGTGGCGGGTGCCGGTTCGGCTACTACGCGGAGGTGCAGGAGGCCATCCTGCGGGATCTCGGGTACGAGTTCGAGATGGTGAACCTCACGGGGTCGTGGGATGTGCGCGCCCTGGCCGCTGACTTCAAGCGCATCCAGCCTGGGGTGTCGCTCGCTCGTGTCGCGAGGGCCTTCGCGATCGCGTTCCGCAAGGGCAAGGCCATCGAGGCCGTCGAGGACCGCATCCGCAGGAACGTCGGCTTCGAGACGCAGCCCGGCGCACACGATCGCGTCTCGAGTCGATTCTTGGCGGCGGTACGGGAGGCGAGCACGTTCCGTGAGGTCGCTCGCCTCGAGGAGGAGGCACTCGGTGAGCTCGCGGCCATCCAGCTCGCTAAGCCTGAGCGCCCGCTCAGGGTCGGCGTGGTCGGTGAGCTGTACGTGGTCATGGAGCCGTTCGCGAACCACCACATCGAACGCAGGCTCGCCGAGCACGGTGTCGAGGTGCACCGCTTCATCACGCTCACGGGCCTCATCGAGCACGGCGTGCGCAGCCGCCCGTACATCCATCGCGTGCTCGCCGAGGCCGACCCTTGGGTCAGGTACCACCTCGGCGCGGAAGGTACGGAGAGCGTGGCGCGCACCTGGCGGCTGCTCAACGAGGGGTTCGACGGGATGGTGCATCTCAAGCCGTTCGGATGCATGCCGGAGGTGAGCGCCATGTCGGTGCTCCAGCGCATCTCGCGCGAGTACACGTTCCCGGTCCTCTTCGTGAGTTACGATGCACAGACGGCTGAGGCCGGCATCCGCACGAGGGTCGAGGCGTTCTGCGATATGCTGGCCATGCGAGCACAGGGGAGGCGCGGTGCGTAAGGGTTACCTCGGGGTCGACATCGGCTCGATCTCGACGAAGGCGGTCGTCATCGACGAGGCGGGAGAGGTGGTCGCGTCCTCGTACCTGTGGACGGAGGGGAACCCCATCGGTGCCGTCAAGCGGGTGCTCGCCGAGCTCGAACCGCAGGTCGCTCGCGCGGAAGTGCGCGTCGTGGCGGCGGGCACGACGGGGTCGGCACGCGAGCTCATCGGGGCGGTACTCGGCGCACAGGTCGTCAAGAACGAGATCACGGCACACGCCATGGGGACGCTGTCGCGGCACCCTGACGTGCGGACGATCTTCGAGATCGGGGGCCAGGACTCCAAGATCATCATCCTGCGTGATGGGGTGCCGGTCGACTACGCCATGAACACGCTGTGCGCAGCCGGGACGGGTTCGTTCCTCTCGTCGCAGGCCCGAAGGCTTGGCATCCCCGTCGAGGAGTTCGGTGCGTACGCGCTGCGCTCCTCGCGTCCCACGAGGATCGCCGGACGGTGCACGGTGTTCGCTGAATCCGACCTCGTCCACAAGGCGCAGATAGGGCATGCCATCGAGGACATCATCGCCGGCTTGTGCGATGCGATCGTGAGCAACTACCTCAACAACGTCGGCAAGGGCAAGGAGATCGAGCCCCCCATCGTGTTCCAGGGTGGGGTCAGCAAGAACATCGGAGTGGTGCGCGCCTTCGAGAAGCTCACAGGACACGCGATCATCGTCGACGACATCGGCCACCTCATGGGAGCGCTCGGCATCGCGCTGCTCGCGAGGAGTTCGGGGATCGAGGGCGACTTCGACTTCGCCGTCCGTGAACTGGAGTTCACGGCACGGGGCGATGAGTGCACGGGGTGCGCGAACCGCTGCGAGGTCGTGTACGTGCTGCGCGATGGCGCGTTCCTCGACGGGTGGGGCGCGCGCTGCGACACCGGCATCCAGCGGGTCCGTCGACGAGTGCGAACGACAGTCGTGAACGACGGTACGTCAGCGTGACGGTCCTGCTCGCTCGGTGTCTCACGGTACCCATTGCTGCTCGACGACGGTGATCGTCCCGCCGTGGATCGTGAACCAGTAGCCCAGATCGAGCAGTAGGTGCAGGTATGGCTCCTCGTCAGCGGGTGTCGTACCCTCCAGTACCTCCGTGAGTCGATCGGTCCACACCGCGATGGGAACGGCGACCGGATCCGCAGGGTCGTGGTGGTCCTCCCACTCGGCCAGGAGCACGCGAGCAGCGGGTGAGATGGGGATCGTCCGCAGCTTCGGGTTGGCGTTGACGATGAAGTAGTCGTTCGGTGGTGGCGACTCCTCGCCAGCTTCTGCTGCGGCTCGGGCAGCGGCCTCGCCGGTGAGGAACTGCGCGTAGTCGACGACGAGGTACGTCCTGCCCGAGCCAGTCTGGACGTCCCGGACGTAGCCGAAGTAGCGGCCGTCCTCGATGTCGCTCGCACCAGCAGACGTGGAGGTACCGCGCGTCGTCTCGTCCGTCGCCGGGGCCGTCTCCGTGACAGGGGTTCCCTCCGATGCCGTCCCCTCCACGCTCGCTGTGGATGTGCCTTCGGTGGCCGCCACGTCCCTGCTGGCCGTCTCACCGGTGCGCATCACGAGGTGGACCACACCCGCACCGAGAGCGCCCGCGCCGATGATCGCTGCAGCGATGATGGCTGCGAGCCTTCCACGTGAGAGGTCCATGCGATCGCCCCCTAACCCATGGTGCCCTACCGTGTCGCATACCCGTTGCGTGAGGCTTCCAGTCACGCGACCGAGCGTGGAGGCTCCATCGCGTGTCTGAGGATGTACATCGCGACCGCAGCGGTGGCCATCAGGACGGCCGAGACGGCGAACGGTGCTGCGTGCGAGACGTGGTCCCACAGGAGTCCGGCCATGGTGCTGGACGGGAGCGCCGCCAGTCCGAGCACGAACGTGAACCCACCGATCGCGGTAGCGCGCACCTCCTCCGGGACGAGGTCGACGACGAAGGCGCGCGTCATCCCCTCGGTGAGCGCGTACGGCACGCCATAGAGCGCGAACAGCACCCACGGCATCCACGCCGTGGAAGCGAGCGCGAAGCCTGCGTACACGATCGCGTACAGCAGGAAGCCCGCGATGATCACCCGGCGGCGCCCGACCTCATCGGAGCGACGGCCGAAGCGGCCGGAGAGCGAGGCACCCACGACGTTGAACACGAAGTACATGAGCGGCACGAGGGATGCTGATGCTCCGAGGTCCTGTGCGCGCAGGATGAGCATGGCATCCGATGAGTTGCCGAGCGCGAACAGCGCGGCGATCGCCGTGAAGGTGGCGAACGGGCGACCGAGCCCCCGCAGCCTGAGTGATGGTCGCTCGCAGCGCAGCTGGGGGGCGGTGCGCTCACGGACCGCGGCGGCGACGAGCAGGATGGCGGCAACCCCGGGGATCGCGGAGATGAGGAACACCGTCCGGTAACCATCCGGCGCGAGCGTGAGCACGAGCCATGCGATGAGCGGGCCGATGGCGGCTCCAGCCGTGTCGAGAGCACGGTGCAAGCCGAAAGCGGCACCGCGGTTCACCTCGGAGCACGAATCGGCGATGAGCGCGTCACGCGGTGCAGTGCGGATCCCCTTGCCGAGGCGGTCGGTCACGCGCAGCGCGAGCACCGCCGGCCAGCTCGGTGCGATCGCGAAGACCGGTTTCGTGACGTTGCTCAAGGCGTAGCCGAGCAGCACGAGCGGGCGCCTGCGTCCCACGCGGTCGGATAGCCACCCCGAGAACACCTTCATGATCGACGCGGTCGCCTCGGCGAGCGACTCGATCAAGCCGATGACCGCCACGGGTGCGCCGAGTACGTTGACCAGGAAGAGCGGGAGCACGGGGTAGACGGACTCGGAGGATGCGTCAGTCAGAAGGCTGACAATGCCCAGCGTGCGGACGTTGGCCATACCATCCGAGGGCGTGTTCGGTGCCGTCCATCTCGCGCGCATAGGAGCGATGCTATCAGCTGGGCACGCCATCGACAATGTTGCGGATCCCGACGCATCGCTAGCTTGACGCGAGGCGACGGAGCTCGCCTCGAGCGCTGATGTGGCAGGTGGCTGCGCCTCACCTATCCGGCGTGACGTACTTGAGGATGTGCACGTCGTCGATCGTGATGAGGCCGCCGGTGATCATGTCGTCGAGCAAGGGGAGCACCCGCTCGACGCGCTCTGCCTCGTCGATCCACTCGATGACGATAGGGAGGTCCTCCGAGAGGCGTAGCACGTTCGCTGTGTGGATGCGGCTGCCGCGCCCGAAGCCTTCGATGCCTCGCAGTACCGTGGCGCCAGCGCAGTGGTGCTCGCGCAGCAGCTCGACGATGGCGTGGTAGAGCGGGCGGCCGTGGTAGCGGTCGCTCTCGCCGATGTACATGCGCACGCGCTTCGCGTCGCCTTCGATGTGCATGCCTGCCTCCTAGATCACACGGCCGACCACGATGCCGAGCCAGCACGCGATCAAGCCGAGGGTAGCGCTGCCGAACATGTTCGCGAGTCCGGGGAGTGTGCCGCCGGCGCCGATGAGCGCCATGCTCTCGTAGGCGAGCGTCGAGAAGGTGGTGAAACCACCCAGGATGCCCGTGCCGAGGAACAAGCGCCACGTCGACCCGATGGCGCCGCGCTCGATCGACAGCGCCATGAGCATCCCGAGCGCGAACGCTCCTGCGAGGTTGACGGTGAGCGTGTGCCAGGGGAACGACGTCCCCAGCCGGTCCGCGAGCCAGCCGCCGAGCGAGTAGCGCAGCGTAGCGCCGATCGCGCCACCCGCTGCGACGAGCGCGAGATCCGCGATGCTCATGGTCCTCCTCGTCCATGGGTCGTAGCCAGGCTGCTGCGAAGAAGTCTACGCTGACGAGAGGGTTGTGAGAACCCGGCGATGCGGGTACGTGCCGCTGCAGGGATGCGTATGCGGGCATAGAAAGTGGACGGGGCAGGCGACGTGCGAGGAGAGAACACCGATGACCGATGACGTACTGCGCTTCTTCGCGGCATGGATGCTCACCCATGAGGCTGCCGATGAGGGGCTCAAGGCGGCCATCGCACGTGGCGCTGAGGCGGGGCTCGAGGGTATGGGCGGCGGCCCCGATGCCTTCGTGGACGGCCTCGCGGCGATGGTCGCGGAGGAGAAGGAGCGGCTCAAGGCCGAGCTCATCGCTCGTGCTCGCGGTGAGGCGCCGTCTGAGGCCGAGCGCCCGGACCCCGCGATCGAAGAGCTCACCTTCGAGGTGAGAGAACTGAGAGGTCGTCTCGAGAGCATCGAGAGCGCGCTGGACGCCATCCGTCGCCGCCTCGAGGAGCACTAGGTCGCATGCCGTCACGCACCTGGGAGATGGTCCGCTGCGTGAGCGCGAACCTCGCTCGAGCGCTCACGGAGGCGCGCGTGGGGCTCACCTCGCCGTCCGTGCGTCGGACCGCGCTCGCGCGCGGATGGAAGCGGGCGTTCGAGGAGCTCGGCCCGGCCTTCATCAAACTCGGTCAGCTCATCTCCGTGCGGCCGGACGAGTTCTCCGATGAGCTCGTGGCCGCGATGCAGTCACTGCAAGATGCGGTGCCACCGCTGCCGCCCCACGTGATACGGGAGGTCATCCGGGAGGAGTTCGGGCGTGAGCCTGAAGAGCTCTGGGCGAGCTTCGACGATGAGCCGATCGCCTCAGCATCGATCGCGCAGGTGCATCGGGCGATGCTCGCGTACGACTACGTGCCGGTGTGGGGCGAGCGCATGCCCGCAGGCACCCCGCTCGCGGTCAAGGTGGTGCGACCCGGCGCCGCTGAGGCCATCCGCGCTGACGTTGCGATCGCGAGGCGACTCGCCGAGCGAGTGGTGCGCCTCGGGCTCGTGAAGCGCTTCGACCCCGTGGCCCTCATCGACGAGTTCTCGGCGTCGGTCGATCGCGAGCTCGACATGCGCATCGAGGGGCGGTTCGCCGACCGCTTCGCCTTCGACTTCCGCGACGACGAGCGCATCGAGGCGCCGCGCATCGTCTGGCCGACGACGAGCGAGCGCGTGCTCACGATGGAGTACATGACCGGCTGGCGGCTGACCGAGCTCGAGGATGCGCGTGCGCACGGGGTCGACTTCTACGGGCTCGCGCTCCATGGGGCCACGGCGTTCATGCGGCAGGTGTTCGTGTATGGCCGCTACCACGCGGACCTACACCCGGCGAACCTCTTCGTCACGCCGAGGAACACCATCGCGTACCTCGATTTCGGCATCGTCGGCTACCTTGCGCCCGAGGAGCGACACCACATCACGCAGGTCATGGCGGCGCTCATATACCGCGACCCGGACCGTGCGCTCGAGTACTCCGCGAAGCTCGGTGTGCACGTGCCCGCTGAGAAGGTGAGCGTCGTCCGCGAAGAGCTCGGGGCGCTCCTCGACGCCACGACGAGTGCGAGCGGCGAGCGGGACTTCGGTCACTTCGGGCTCGGGTTCCTGCGACTGTTGCGGCGGCACCGGATCCAGATACCGAGCGGCTACGGGATGCTCATCAAGTCGCTCGCCACGGTCGAAGGCGTGGCGCGCACGCTCTACCCGGAGATCGACATCATCGGCACGGCACAACCCTTCACGACACGCATCCTCGCGCGGGCGTTCGCCGACCCGGCTCGGCTGTACGAGCGGATACCCGCGGCCGTCCGGGCCGCACTCAGGGAGCTGGTGGCGTGAGGGGGGCGTCGTCTGTGGGAGGATCGGGTCGTGACGCGAGCGAGGCATCCATGCTCCCCGAGCGGTAGCCTTCGAGGTCCTGCGCCACGTACGTGAAGCCCGCCTCGCGCACGGCATCGGCGATCATGGCTCGCATGCGCCACGCGTGGTCCATCTCGGCCGGCTCGACCTCCAAGCGCGCGACATCGCCGTGGCAGCGCACGCGGAACTGGCGGAGTCCGAGAGCGCGAAGCGCGGTCTCGGCATCGAGCACGCGCTGGAGACCCTCGTCGGTGATGGGGGTGCCGTACGGGAAGCGCGTCGCGAGGCACGCCATCGACGGCTTGTTCCACGTGGGTAGCCCGAGCATGTGCGAAAGCTCGCGGATCTCCTCCTTGTGCAGGCCGGCGTCGAGCAGCGGACTCAGCACGCCGTACTCGACCGCTGCTCGGCGACCGGGCCTGTGGTCCGAGGCATCGTCGGCGTTCGTGCCATCGAGGACCCACTTGATGCCGCGGGCCTCGGCGACGTGCCGGAGCAAGCCGAACATCTCGGCTTTGCAGTAGTAGCAGCGGTCCGGCGGGTTCTGGCGGAAGCGAGGGTCGGCGAGCTCGTACGTGTCGACCTCAACGAGCTTGAGGCCGAGCCGCCGCGCGGTGGCGCGGGCCTCCTCGGTCTCGGAAGGGGTCCTCACATCAGAGGTCGCGAGTACCGCGCACGTCCGCTCACCGAGGACGGCGTGGGCGGTGAACGCCAGGAGCGTGGAATCGACGCCGCCCGAGTACGCGACGAGCGCGCTACCGAGATTGGCGAGTCGCCGTCGAAGCGTGTCGTACTTGCGAGTGAGCAACCGTCCCCCTCTTGTGGACCGTCACACCGACACATCGTGCCACGCCGAGCGCGCCAGTGGTAGTGCGAAGAGGGGAAAACACTGGACAAACCGACGAACGGAGGGATGCACATGTCAGAGGCGATGAACGAGCGGACGATCGAGGCGCTCAGCGGCGAGGGCGCCGTCATCCCACCCGACCCCGCCTTCGCGAACCGCGCCGTCATCGGCTCAGCCGAGCAGTACCGGGCACTGTACCGCCGGTCCCTCGAGGACCCGGATGGCTTCTGGGGAGAGGTCGCCCGTCAGGAGCTCACCTGGATAGAGCCGTTCACATCCGTTCTCACGGGAGGCTTCGAGAACCTCGACTACCGGTGGTTCGATGGCGGCAAGCTCAACGTGAGCGCGAACTGTCTCGATCGGCACCTCGACACGTGGCGTCGCAACAAGGCCGCTCTCATCTGGGAGGGGGACGACGGCTCGACGCGCACGTACACGTACCAGCAGCTCCACTACGAGGTCTCCCGCTTCGCGAACGTCCTCAAGAAGAAGGGCATCGAGCGCGGCGACCGCGTCGCGATCTACCTGCCGATGATCCCGGAGTTGCCGATCGCGATGCTCGCGTGTGCGCGCATCGGCGCGATCCACTCGGTCGTGTTCGGTGGCTTCTCGGCCAGTGCGCTTCGCGAGCGCATCCAGGACTGCGGCGCCAAGCTCCTCATCACCGCTGATGAGGGTATCCGGGGTGGGCGTAAGGTCGCACTGAAGGCCGCAGCTGACGAGGCGCTCTTCGAGTGCCCGAGCGTCGAGGCGTGCATCGTCGTCAAGCGTGGTGCTGGCGACGTCGACATGGAGCCGGGACGCGACACGTGGTGGCACCAGGAGATCAGCGCTCCAGAGGTCCGCAAGCCGTGCGTCCCAGAAGCGATGGAGGCGGAGGACCCGCTGTTCATCCTCTACACGTCGGGATCCACGGGCAAACCGAAGGGCGTGCTCCACACGAGCGCGGGCTACCTGCTCTACGCCACCTACTCGTTCAAGACCGTCTTCGACTATCGCGATGAGGACGTCTTCTGGTGCACGGCTGACATCGGCTGGGTCACGGGTCACACGTACATCGTCTACGGCCCGCTCGCCGCTGGGGCGACATCGCTCATGTTCGAGGGTGTGCCGACCTACCCCGACCCGGGGCGCTTCTGGTCGGTCGTCGAGAAGCACAGGGTCAACATCTTCTACACGGCGCCGACGGCGATCCGAGCACTCATGCGACACGGCTCCGGATGGCCTCAGCGTTACGACCTGTCGAGTCTACGGCTGCTCGGGACGGTGGGGGAGCCGATCAATCCCGAGGTGTGGGAGTGGTACCACGACACGATCGGCCGGGGAGAGGTGCCGATCGTGGACACGTACTGGCAGACGGAGACCGGCGGGTTCCTCATCACGCCGTTCCCCGGCGCGACGCCGCTCAAGCCTGGCTCTGCGAGCTGGCCGTTCTTCGGCGTGGAGCCCGAGGTCGTGCGAGAGGATGGCTCCCGGGCCGAGCCAGGCGAGGGCGGGTACCTCACCATCAAGCGGCCGTGGCCGGGTATCCTCCGCGGGACCTGGGGTGATCCGACCCACAAGCGCATGCGCGAGGTCTACTTCGAGCGGTTCCCGGGCCGGTACTTCACCGGAGACGGCGCACGCGTCGATGAGGACGGCGACTTCTGGCTGCTCGGCCGCGTCGATGACGTGATCAACGTGAGCGGTCACCGGCTCGGCACCGCGGAGATCGAGAGCGCACTCGTGAGCCATGACGCCGTGAGTGAAGCGGCCGTCGTCGGGTTCCCGCATCCAGTCAAGGGAGAGGGCATCCACGCCTACGTCGTGCTCAGGGACGGACAGGTGCCCTCAGACGACCTCGCGACGATCCTCAAGGGTCACGTCCGCAAGGTGATCGGTCCGATCGCACAACCCGACGTCATCCAGTTCGCGCGTGACCTCCCGAAGACCCGCTCGGGGAAGATCATGCGACGCATTCTCAGGAAGTTGGCTGCGGGTGAGACGGACCTCGAAGCGTTCGGTGACATCTCGACGCTCGCGGACCCGAAGGTCGTCAAGGACCTCCTCGCGAACACCTAGGGTGTGCGGCTCCTCACGACGGCGCGAAGTGCAGGCAGCACGGTGGACGTCAGTTCCTTCGGGTCAGGCGGCTGTCCATCGGCGTCCACCACGTCGAACGTATCGTCCGCGATGCCGGCGTTGGTGAGGATCGTCGCGCGCCTGATGTCCAGGTTCGCCCGCGCGATGGTGTGCGCGAGGTCGTACAGGAGTCCGACACGGGCAGGGGCATGCACGTGTACCGTCGCCGTGAAGCGTCCGATCGCGAGGACCCGGACGGTGATGCGAAAGCCGTGTGGCGTCCGGGGCGCAGGGTAGTGGCGCCGCCGCTCAGCGAGGCGGAGTTCCAGATCCAAGCGCCCCTCGAGTGCGAGACGCAGCTCGCGCTCCAGGCGGGCCCACGTCGCGTCATCCACGGTGGCTCGCGTGGCGGATGCGACGGTGAACGTATCGAGCACGATGCCGTCGGGGGTCGTGAAGGCATCCGCACGCAGGACATCGAGACCCTGCAGCGTGATGGTGCCGGCGATGGTCGCGAAGCGGCCCGGACGGTCGCGGGTGACCACATCGACGACCCAGGTCTTCGGGGCTGGTCCTGCGGTCACCTGGAGCGCGACGTCGCTGGGCAGTCCCGAGCGAGCGATGCGATCAGCGAGCACAGCGTCTCGCAGCACCTCTTGGACGGTCCTGCGCGCCAGGTAGCGAAGGGGCGCACGCTCGAGGTAGTCGGCGATGCGACCGGCATCATGCATCGCCTCGATCGCTTGGAGAGCGGCGGTGCGTGTCGTCTTCGCCGCGGCGACGATACCGGTGCCGTCGACGTCCGGTGAGAGCGCAGCTCGCATCTTGTCTGCGAGCTCGAATATGAGCACGGCGCGCCATGGCGTCCATACGTCGGCAGACGTCGCACGCATGTCCGCTGCGGTCAGCATGACGAGGGCGTCCACGAGCCGCGCGTGACCGACGCGCGCAGCGCAGCGCAGGATGACATCCTCATCGTCCAGGTCTCGCGTGGTCGCAACCTCGGCGAGCAGGAGGTGTTCTCGCACGAGTGTCGCGGCGAATGAACCGATCGACGGAGGCAACCTGAGGCGACGGGCGATGTCGAGCGCCTGCGCAGCACTCCGCTCCGCGTGTCCGCACGTTCCCTCACGCTTGCCCAGGTCGTGTGCGAACGCAGCCACGAGCAACGCCTGGACGAGTCCGACAGGCAGCGTCCGCGGGGCACCGTCGAAGGGGCTCAGACACAGCGCCAGGGTCCTCAAGCAGTGGGCGCCGACCGTGTAACGGTGTGAGAGGGCTGGGCGACGGAGGGTCATGGCGTCCCGGAAGCCCGGCGCGATCGTCTCGAAGCGTCCGTCCCATGCCGCCCGCTCGAGATCCGGCACCGCCGCCAGGCCGCGCTGGGCGGCGTGCTTGAGGTCCTGTAGGCCGATGGGGGTGCGCGGCGCGGCGGGCCGGCCAGCGCTCCGGTCGCGCACGTTCGCAAGCACGTGGTGGATCGACTCGATGGCGCGCTGCACGGTGTCCGCATCGATGTCGGTCTCGTACGTCGCTTCGAGGATGAGGGCGTTGGAGGCTCGTCCCGCATGCCGGTGGAGGCGCCATCGCGCGTGCGTCACGACGTCCTGGGCCTCGTCGAGCGATGAGGCCTCCGCGGGTGTGAGGAGCCCGTGTGCAACGAGGGGCCAGTGGCTTCGGGCCGGTGCTCCGGTGCACAGCGCTGCTCGCCAGACGAGTTCGTCGATGTCCCGCTGACCGCCAGCGCCACCCTTGAGGTCCGGTTCGAGTAGGTACGGCGAGCCTGGTCGCTCGCGATCACCGAGAGACCGCGACACCCGCTCCTCCATGCGCTGTATCCGTTTGAAGGCACGTTCTACGGTCTCGCGCGCCAGGCGCTCGTCCCCCGCGATGAAGCGGGCCGTCAGGAAGCTCGTGAGGTTTGCCACATCCGCGGCGAGGGCTGCTGCGTGCTGGGCAGGCGTTCGGACCTGGTGCCCGACGGTGAGTCCTGCATCCCAGAGGGGGTACAGCAGTGTGTGTACGAGACCCTCGAGGTCGCTCTTCGTCGACGGAACGATCATGAGCAGGTCGATGTCCGAATGCGGCAGAAGCCTTCCTGAGCCGTAGCCTCCGAGTGCGAACACGGCGATTGGTGGAGCTGCCGCCGACAGGGCCGCCTCCGCGAGCGCGAAGATGGCCCTGTCGGTCAGTGATGCGAGTGCTGCGGCGTCCTTGGTGCCGCCCCCCGCGCGCTCGATGAGCGCATCCCGCTCGGTCAGGTATGCATCGAGCGTCTCTTGGGACGACATGGCTATATCACAGCGCGTCAGGACCGCGTTCGCCGGTGCGGATACGCACGGCGCTCTGGCAGTCGTACGTGAACACCTTGCCGTCGCCGATCCTGCCACTGCGTGCCGCCTCGACGATGGCCTCCTCGACCTTGGGCGCGAGCTCGTCATCCACGACGCACTCGACCTTGAGCTTGGGCACGAAGTCGACGGTGTACTCGGCTCCGCGGTAGATCTCGGTGTGCCCCTTCTGGCGCCCGAACCCCTTGACCTCGCAGACCGTCATGCCTGCGATGCCGAGCGCGTGGAGCGCCTCCTTCACATCGTCGAGCTTGTGCGGCTTGATGATGGCCTCGATCTTCTTCACGGTCGTTCCCTCCTCGATGGGTGCGTCACGCAACGGTCTCGGTCTGGACGAAGTCAGGGTACGCACGGTTGCCGTGCTCGCCGATGTCGAGGCCCTCGAGCTCCTCTTCGGGTGTCACGCGCACGCCGATGGTGGCCTTGATGGCGAGCCACAGCACCAGCGAGACGGTGAACACGAGCGCACCGACAGCGAGCACTCCGAGTGCCTGAGTGCCGAGGAGCTCGAGTCCTCCGCCGAAGAAGAGGCCGTTGCCGGTGGTGCCCGGCGCGATCGCGTCCTGCGCGAACAGCCCGACGGCCAGCGTGCCGAAGATGCCGCCCATGCCGTGAACGGCCAGTGCGCCGACCGGGTCGTCGAGGCGCAGCTTGTCGAGCAGGAGCACCCCGAGCACGATGATGAGCCCTGCGATGGCGCCGATGATTAGGGAGCTGCCGACGCTCACGAAGGCGCAACCCGCGGTGATTGCGACGAGACCGCCGAGCGCACCGTTGATGGTCATGCCGATGTCCGGCTTCCCAAGGAGCCGCCATGCGACGGCCGTGGCCGCGAGAGCGCCAGCCGCGGCGGCGATGTTCGTCGTCACGACGATGTGTGCGATCGCGCTAGGGTCCGCGGCCATCGTCGAGCCCGGGTTGAATCCGAACCACCCGAGCCACAGGATGAGTGCGCCCGTCATCGCCGAGGTCATGTTGTGGCCCGGTATGACGCGCACTCGTCCGTCCTTCCCGTACTTCCCGATGCGCGGGCCCAAGACGATGACCCCAGCCAGTGCCGCCCAGGCTCCCACCGAGTGCACGACCGTGGAGCCGGCGAAGTCCCAGAACCCGAGGGAGGCGAGCCAGCCGCCGCCCCAGATCCAGTGTCCCACGACGGGATAGACGAACGCCACGAGCAGGAACGAGAAGACGATGAACGAGAGGTACTTGATGCGTTCGGCGACCGCTCCGGAGACGATCGTCGCGGCGGTGCCAGCGAAGACGAGCTGGAAGAAGAACTTGGCGAGCAGCGGGACGCCCGCCCAGCTGATGGCCGAGTAGACGCCTCGGTACGCGTCGCCGGTGGCGGGGCTGTTGTCGGCACCACCCAGCATGAACAACCCCTTGAGGCCGACGAACGGCGTCCCGTCGCCGAACATGAGTCCCCAGCCGATCACGAGGAACGCAATCGAGGAGACGGCGAACACGATGAAGTTCTTCGAGATGATGTTCACCGTGTTCTTGGCCCGCGCGAATCCGGATTCCACGAGACCGAATCCGAGGTTCATGAAGAACACGAGCATGCCCGCGACGAGCACCCATACGGTGTCGAGGGCCACCTTCCATTCCATGGGACTCCTCCTTCGAACGATGAGAGCGTCTGTCTGGAGTCTCGCGGGTGCATGTTTCGTGCGCGTGTCGCGCCCTTCAACAACCCATTTCGTGGGCGTCACCCGTTCAGGGACCGCGCCATACGGCGATGGGATGACGCACGTGTGTGGGAAGAACAAGAGTGGATGTCGTTGGACGCACGCGATCGCATGGAGGGGTGAGGGAACGTGAGACGGGCGGTCAAGCTCATTTACGTGCTGGTGGCACTCGTCGTCGTCGGTGGCCTCGTCGGAGGTTGCCAGAAGGTGGCCGAGAAGGCTGCCGAGGAAGCGGTCGAGAGCGCCACGGGTGCGAAGGTGGATGTCGATGAGGGCAAGATGACCGTGCAGGACGAGGGGCAGTCGACCACGGTCGACGTCGAGGGCGCGGAGCTACCCGAGGGCTGGCCGAGCGACGCACCGGTCTACGACGGGACCATCACGGCGAGCGTCGTGAACAGCCAGGGGGACGCCGTTGCGTACTCGATCGTCGTGGAGACCGAGGATGCGCACGATGACGTCGTCGCCTGGTTCGAGCGGGAACTGAAGGACGAGGGCTGGAACGTCGAGGCGACGATGAGGACCGGGACGGGCAGCACGATCGCGGCGAGCAAGGGGTCGTGGCGACTCAACCTCGTGATCGTGGCCGAGGATGGCATCGTGCGGATCTCCGAGGTGGTCACGCAGGAGTAGGGTCGCCTCGGGTCACGGCGGCTCGAAGCGGTCAGTCCGCCTCGTTCGTGGGAGGGGGCGCCTTCGGCAGGGTGAGCCTGAAGGTGGAACCTCGACCGACCGTGCTCTCGAGGGTCAGTTCCCCGCCGAGCAGCGTGGCGAGGCGGCGGGCGATGGGAAGACCGAGACCGGTACCCCCGATTTGGCTTGCACGTGATGACCCTCTCGCGAACTCCTCGAAGATGCGCTCCTGCTCCTCATCCGGGATACCCGGTCCGGTGTCGGAGACAGCGATGGCGATGAGGTGACCGGCACGTTCTTGCACGGATACACTGACCGACCCCGCTTCGGTATACGAGACCGCATTCCCGAGGAGGTTGAGGAGGATCTCGAGCACCTTCGTGCGATCGGAGACCATCTCGATCGACGCCTCCTCGGGTGCGTCGAGGCTGAGGTCGAGTCCCTTGGCGGAGGCTGCCGGTGCGACCGCGTGGAGCGCTTCTTGTGCGAGAGCGATCACATCGAAGGACTCCCAGGACACCTCGAGTCTGCCGGCCTCGAGGCGTGAGAGCTTCAAGATGTCGTCGACGATGCTCAAGAGGTGGCGTCCCGCTCGCGCGATCATGTCGACCTGCCTTCGCTGCTCGTCGTTGAGATCGCCGGCCAGGCCGCTCTGGAGCAGGTCGGAGAACCCGATCACCGAGTTGAGTGGTGTGCGGAGGTCGTGGCTCATGGAGCGGAGGAGCAGCGCTTTGGCTTCGATCGCAGCATGGAGACTGCGGTTCGCCTCCGCTAGTTCCGCGGTCCGCTCCTCGACGATCCTCTCGAGGTGTGTCTGATGGACGAGGAGTTCCGCCTCCATCCGCTTGCGCTGGGTGGCATCGCTCATCATGAGCACCGTCGACGTGATCCTGCCGCTCTGGTCGCGCAGTGGCGCAGAGTACAGCTCGATCACCACCGCGACGCCGTCCTTCCTGACGGTTCGTACCTCCTCGCCAACGAGGCTGTCGCCCTCGGCGATGCGTCGCAAGAGCGTATCCGTGGTGGCGTCCGCACCCGATGAGAGGATGGGTATCGGGTGGCCGAGTACCTCTGCCTCCCCCCAGCCGAGGATCCGCTCTGCGGCTGCGTTCCACCGCTGGACGCGCTGCTCCGCATCCAGACAGACCACCCCAAGGGGGATCGCGCCGACCATCGCAGCGTATGTCTCCGAGGTTTGATATCGTAGCCGCAGCAATGCGGCGATACGCGCCTGGAGTTCGACGTGGTCGATCGGGCTGAGGATCAGTTCATCGATCGTCCTCCAGAGGTGTCGGGTCGCCATGCCGACGTCCCGTCGAGACGCGATGAGCAAGAACGGCAAGACCAGCGGTTGCTCCACCTGCTTGCGCTTGACGATGGTCTCCCATAGTCGGTCGAGTGAGACGCCATCGACGACGGCGACGTCATACGGTCGTTCGAGATCGGCGGCCGATGATGCGATGACGACGTCGTGCCAACGGGAGAGTTCATCCACGAGCACTTGCCGGTTTCCAGGATTCTCGACGAGGACGAGGATGGTGCTCACGATCCCCTCCCGATCAGGTCGTGAACCAGACGCAGGAAGTCGCGCATGACGAGTGGCTTGACGAGTACGCCGCGTGCTCCGCTGACGGCGCTGTCGTGGTGGGTGGTCGCATCGTGTCGTGTGGCGATCACGAGCAGGGGGATACCGAGCGACGTGATCCGTTCACAGCGCGCCCAGATCGTCCGATCGAAACCCGACACGTCGACGAGGGCGAGCCGGAACGGTCCCTCCGACTCGAGCCGTTCGTCCAGGGCTTCGATGCTCGTAGCCTCCACCGATCGGACACCCTCGTCCGCCAGGACCCGAGCGAGCAGCCGAAGATTGTGCTCGTTGATGCCGACGATGAGAACCAGCGGCGATACGTTCACTGACATCCAGGTTCACCTGGTTCGACCCATTCGGGTGCCCCGAGAAGGATGCCCCGCAGCTGAGACAGGGGTTCGCCCACCCTGATGCCGGTACTCGTGACATCGAACTCGCGCAACGTCTTCTCGTAGTCGCTCAAGCGCTTCTTCAGGACGCCGATGGCCTTGCGGAGCTCACCGTGGAGCTCGAGGTACCGTAGGATGATGATGTTGTCGCCGAGGTGACTGATAGCGGCGTCGGTGATGGCGAAGTCGCCTATCACGGATCGCGACTCAGCGGTGATGAAGCCCGCGACCCCCCTGGTGCGGAGATACCGCGCGAGCGCGTGTAGGTGCGCCTCGAGGTCCTGGCCACGTATCGACAGGCGGTAACCCGCGAGGCTGTCGATCATCGCGACCCGGATGTCTTCGCTTTCGACGTGGGATCGCACCAGGGCCGAGAACTCATCCGGTGACCAGAGCAGGGGCTCCACCTGGATGATGCGCAGCATCCCTGCTTCGGTCAACTCTCGCACTGGCGTGCCTATCGATTCCGCTCGATGAACGAGCACCTCGGCCTCTTCCTCGAACAGGTAGATGGCGGAGCGTTCGCCGCGTCTCGCAGCTTCTGCCATGAACTGGATGCCGAGCGTCGTCTTGCCCACACCGCTCGGGCCGGAGATGATCGTGACCGTCCCGCGTTCGATCCCGCCCCCGACGAGCTCGTCGATGCCTTCGATGCCGGACGGGATCCGGTCGAGGCTGAACGCGATCGCATGCTCATCGGGGATGAGCCGAGGGAAGACCTCGATGCCGTGTGGATGGATCCGTACCGTGTGGCGTCCCTCGTGGAAGTCGCTGCCGCGCAGTTTGGTGATCGCGACATACCTGCCGTGCTCCTCGTTCGTGAGCTCGATGACGCCGTCAGCGAGGAACTGCAGGTCGGCATCGGGGGCCTCGACGCTACCCTCAGAGGTGAACACCAACGTCGCTCCCGCCTCGACGAGGAAGCGTTGGAACGACAGGACCTGGCGACGGTATTGGAAGATGTCGCTGGCCAGGTAGCGGAACTGGGTCATCGGATCGAGGAACACTCGCCGCGGATGGATGTCGGACACGCAGTCGATGATGCGCCTCGTCATGGGCGCGCGTTCGACCTCGGCTGGAGAGAAGATGTCGTACGTCTCGGCCTCGGCGAAGAACGACGATGTCGGGCTGAGATCGAGGAAGTCGATGCCAGTCAGATCGATCCCCCGCGCTTCGGCAGTGCGACGGATGTGTGTCTCCGGCTCCTCGAGGGTGATGAACAGCACCCGCTCGCCTGCCTGCGCCCCCTCTGCGAGGAACTGCAGCCCGACCGTCGTCTTGCCGGTCCCGGGTCCACCCCGGACGAGATACGAGCGTCCCGCCACGATGCCGCCTCCGAGGATGCGGTCGAGTCCAGGGATGCCCGTGGAGAGGCGTTCGAGGCGTGCCGACGTGTCCATGATCCCTCCTCGCATCGTGGCGGGACGCAGCGCTCCGCCGCGTGACGATGTCGTACATCACTCTATACCCGGTGCGTGGGTCGATGAAGTCCTACCCTCGGTGCGGCTGTGCCCCCTTGCCTCGGGGCGTACAATGGAGGTTCGACCAGTTCCGGCGTGAGCGAAAGGATCTCCGCTGTGCCCCTCGAGACGATCTCCATCCGCGGAGCGCGCGAGCACAACCTCAAGGACATAGACCTCGACATCCCGCGCGACAAGCTCGTCGTGATCACGGGCCTGTCCGGGTCGGGTAAGTCGTCGCTCGCCTTCGACACCATCTACGCCGAGGGTCAGCGCCGCTACGTCGAGTCGCTCTCAGCGTACGCGCGGCAGTTCCTCGGGCAGATGGACAAGCCCGATGTCGACCACATCGAGGGACTCTCGCCGGCCGTCTCGATCGACCAGAAGACGACGAGCAAGAACCCGCGCTCCACCGTTGGCACGGTGACGGAGATCTACGACTACCTGCGGCTGCTCTACGCTCGCATCGGCGTCCCGCACTGCCCCGTGTGCGGACGGCGCATCGAGCGGCAGACCGCCGACCAGATCGTGGACGCGATCCTGGCGCTCGGTGAGGGCACGCGCCTGCAGGTGCTCGCCCCCATCGTGAAGGGACGCAAGGGCGAGTACGGGAAGCTCCTGGCGGATCTCAAGGCCGAGGGGTTCACGCGCGTGCGCATCGATGGCGAGCAACGCACCCTCGACGAGGAGATCCGTCTCGACAAGAAGTACAAGCACACCATCGACGTGATCGTCGATCGCATCCAGATCAAGGAGGGCGTGCGCTCGCGTCTGGCTGAGGGCGTCGAGATGGCGCTCAGGCTCGCTGCCGGCACGGTCAAGGTGGACGTCATCGGCGGGGAGGAGCTCACGTTCTCGCAGGCGCTCGCGTGTCCGGAGCACGGGTTCTCGATGGATGAGCTCCAGCCGCGCGACTTCTCGTTCAACGCGCCGTACGGGGCCTGCCCCGAGTGCAGTGGTCTCGGCAGCAAGCTCGAGGTCGATCCCGATCTCGTGGTGCCGGACCCCACCCTCACCATCGCGGAGGGCGCCATCAAGCCGTTCTCGGGGAACCTCAACTACTACCCGCAACTACTTGAGGCCGCTGCACGGCACCTCGGGGTGGACGTCGACACACCGTGGAAGGACCTGCCCGAGGACGCACGTCGGGCTCTGCTCGAAGGTTTCGGGGACGAGCGCATCCGCATCGACTACATCACGCGCGACGGACGTCAGACGCATTGGTACACGCGCTACGAGGGGGCGCTCCGCTCCGTGGAGCGGCGGCACGCCGAGTCCGAGTCCGAGCAGGTCAAGGAGAAGCTGGAGGAGTACATGGCCCTCATCCCCTGCAGCGCGTGCGGGGGTGCCCGCCTCAAGCCTGAGATCCTCGCGGTGACGGTGTGCGGCAAGAACATCCATGAGGTGACGCAGCTCGCTGCGAAGGATTCCCTGCACTTCTTCGAGACCCTCACGCTCACGGACCGCGAGCGCGAGATCGGTGCGCGCGTCATCAAGGAGGTCGTCGAGCGGCTGCGCTTCCTCGTCGATGTGGGTCTCGACTACCTCACGCTCGACCGCGCGACGGCGACGCTGTCCGGCGGCGAGGCGCAGCGCATCCGTCTCGCCACGCAGATCGGTAGTGGGCTCATGGGCGTGCTGTACATCCTCGACGAGCCATCGATCGGCCTGCACCAGCGTGATAACGCGCGCCTCATCGCCACCATGGAGCGGCTGCGCGACCTGGGCAACACCGTCATCGTCGTGGAGCACGACGAGGAGACGATCCGCGCCGCTGACTGGGTCATCGACATGGGGCCGGGTGCGGGCGAGCGTGGGGGAGCGGTCGTCTGCCAGGGGGCACCGGAGGACATCATCGCATGCGAGGACTCGCTCACCGGTTCGTACCTCTCGGGACGCCGATCGATCCCCATCCCCGAGAGCAGGCGTCCTGCCGACCGGGGCGTGCTTCGCATCGTGGGGGCGCGCGAGCACAACCTTCGCGGCATCACCGTCGAGATCCCTCTCGGAAACCTCGTCGTCGTCACCGGCGTGAGCGGCTCTGGCAAGAGCTCGCTCGTCGCCGACACGCTTGCCCCGGCACTCGCCAACGCGGTGTACCGGACGCGGCGGCGCGCGGGAAAGCACGACCGCATCGAGGGGCTCGAGGCCGTCGACAAGGTCATCGTCATCGACCAATCGCCGATCGGCCGCACGCCGCGCTCCAACCCCGCCACGTACACCGGGTTGTGGGACGACGTGCGCGCGCTGTACGCCTCCACGCCTGAGGCTCGGGCTCGCGGCTTCTCGCCGGGGCGCTTCTCGTTCAACGTGCACGGTGGTCGCTGCGAGGCCTGCAAGGGCGACGGTCAGATCAAGATCGAGATGCACTTCCTCCCCGACATCTACGTCCGGTGTGAGGTCTGCAAGGGTAGGCGCTACAACCGTGAGACGCTCCAGGTGACGTACAAGGGCAGGACGGTGGCGGACGTGCTCGACATGTCCGTGGATGAAGCGCTCGCGTTCTTCGAGAACATCCCGCCGCTGCGGCGCAAGCTGCAGACGCTCCACGACGTCGGCCTCGGGTACATCCGCCTGGGGCAACCGGCCACGACGCTGTCCGGCGGAGAGGCGCAGCGTGTGAAGCTCGCGAGCGAGCTGCAGCGGCGGAGCACGGGCCGTACGTTCTACATCCTCGATGAGCCGACGACGGGCCTGCACTTCGATGACGTGCGACAGCTACTCGCGGTGTTGCAGCGGCTCGTCGACGCTGGGAACACCGTGCTCGTCATCGAGCACAACCTCGACGTCATCAAGAGCGCCGACCACATCATCGACCTCGGTCCCGAGGGCGGCGACCGTGGCGGCGAGGTCGTCGTGTGCGGCACCCCCGAGCAGGTGGCGGCGCACCCCACATCGTACACCGGTCGGTTCCTCGCGCCGGTGCTCGCCGGCAAGGGCGCGACCGTCGCGCCCGAGCGCGAAGCGGGGTGAGGCTCGGTATGGCGGAGGGGATCGATTCGCGGCTCGCGGACGTGCCGGATGCGCCCGGCGTGTACCTGTGGAAGGGTGCGGATGGCCGCGTGCTCTACGTCGGCAAGGCCAAGTCGCTCCGCAAGCGGATGCGCCAGTACGTAGCGGGACAGGATGAGCGCGATACGGTGCGCCTCATGATGGCGCAGGTCGCCGGGTACGACTTCGTCGTCACCGCGAACGAGGTCGAGAGTCTCATCCTCGAGAACACCCTCATCAAGCAGTACGACCCGCCGTTCAACGTTCGCTACCGCGATGACAAGAGCTTCCCGTTCATCGCGATCACCATGGCCGACCCGTTCCCCGCGATCAAGTACACGCGCGAGAGGCACCGCTCGGGTACGCGCTACTTCGGGCCGTACACGGATGCCAGGGCGGCTCGTGAGACGATCGATGTCGTGCGTCGCATCCTCCCGATCTGCCGGGCGACGTGCGTCGAGTGGAAGCGGCTGAACGCGCGTGGAGGCACGCCGACGGGCAAGCCGTGCTTCGACGCGCACATCGGGCGCGGTCCGGGGGCGTGCATCGGCGCCATCTCGCGGGAGGCGTACCAAGCGCGTGTCCGTGAGGTCGCCGCGTTCCTCGAGGGGAAGCGGACGGGTGTCGTCGAACGTCTGGAGCGCGAGATGCGGGACGCTGCGGCCGAGCTCGATTACGAGCGTGCAGCGAGGGTGCGCAATGCGCTCACAGCCGTCCGAGCCGTGCTCGAGAAGCAACAGGTCGTGTCGAACCGGCCGCTCGACATCGACGTGGTCGGCATCGAGCGCGAGGAGACGATCGCTGGCGTGCACATCGTCCTGGTGCGGGAGGGCCGTGTGCTCGCGGGCAACGATGTCGTCCTCGATCAGGGTCTCGACGTCGATGACGCCGATCTCGTCGAAGGCCTGCTCGTCCGGTACTACGGCGAGGTATCGCACGTCCCGCGCGAGGTCGTCATGCCAGTGGCTCCGCGGTCGGCTGATGCCATCGAGGCATGGCTGTCCACGCTGCGCGGCACGAGGGTCCGCATCGTCGTGCCGCAGCGAGGCGAGCGGCGCGCGCTGCTCGATCTCGCCGTGCGCAACGCGGGTTTCGCGCTCGCGCGCTACAAGCATGCGACACGCTACGACGAGGAGCGGATCAACCGCGCGCTCCTCGAGCTCGAGAGCGCTCTCGCGTTGCCCGCGCCGCCCATGCGCATCGAGTGCTACGACATCTCGACGCTGCACGGCCGATACTCGGTGGGCTCGATGGTCGTCTTCACGGGTGGCCGTGCTGAGAAGGCCTCCTATCGGCGGTTCCGGGTGCGCCTCGCCTCCGAGGAGGCCAACGACGTCGCGATGATGCGCGAGGTGCTCGAACGGCGCTTCGCGCGCGAGCGTGTCGGCGACACCCGCTTCGCTGCGCGGCCGGACCTCCTCATCGTCGATGGTGGGAAGCCCCAGCTGGGCGTGGCTCTCGCCGCGCTCGCGTCGCTTGGCGTGAACGTCCCCGTCGTGGCCCTCGCCAAGCGCGAGGAGGAGCTCTTCGTACCGGGTTTCGATGAACCCGTGCGGCTGCCGGCCGGCTCGCCGTCGCTCTACCTCGTCAAGCGCATCCGCGACGAGGCGCACCGGTTCGCTATCGAGTACCACCGTCGCGTGCGCGGAAAGGCGATGACGGCCTCGGTGCTCGACGGCATCCCGGGAGTGGGACCCAAGCGTAAGAAGGCGCTGCTGAAGGCATTCGGGAGCGTGCAGCGGTTGCGCGCGGCGAGTGCGGATGAGATCGCAGCCGTGCCCGGGATCCCGCGACAGGTGGCGGACAGGATCGCTGCCGCGTTGCGTGAGGAGCAGAGATGAAGGCCGTCTGACCGGAGTGAGCCGTGATCGGAGTGCGACTGGCGGCGGATGAGTCCGCGCACGTGCTAGCGGATCCGCTGGATTCCGGATGATGCCGGTTCACGGGGACCCGGCCGAACCACGAAGCACAGTACGACGTACCCGTCATGCTCCTCGCGCATACCTCGATGAGTTGGTCGATCTGGTTGGTGATGTCGGACATGAGGATGGACCTGGCCATGACAACGTTCATGATCGCGGTGCTCGCGGTCGCGGTCGTCATCATCGTCTGGCGGTGGGGGGCCGGCTCGTCTGCGGCGCGAACCAAGCGCATGAAGGGTGGTGCCCGCCCCGCGAGGGGGACGGGCACCGGGACGGTCTGACATGCCCGTGATGATTCGGCGCCTCACGACCCTTTCGGCTGCCACTTGCAGCGTACGGGCGATTCGATCTCGCCAGACTTCTTGAGGGCCTCCATCGCCTTGTCTACCGTCTTGCGATCCAGACCCGTCATCTCTGCGATCCTGCCTGCGGTGACCGGCTCGCCCGCAGCCCTCATCGCCTCGAGCACCTGCTTGGTCGCGTCCACGCGCTCCTTCACCTCCACTCCATGCTGTGGCGGTCACGCCCTGGCGCGCCCGTCGCACGCCCCGAGTGCGGCCCGCCTCGTGCTCGGGTCCGCCTCTCGATCGGTACGATCGCGACGTCCCGTGGTCGGACGGTGCGGTGCGCATCACGCGGTTCGCGCGACCAAGGGCGCCTGTCGGGTGCATCGTAGCACGGCCGGCTGACGTCATCTTGGTATACTCGTGGCTGCCGGCCTGCCTTCACGAGGGGAGTTCGACATGCGATTCGTCCTCAGGATGCTCGTGTCAGCGGCAGCCATCTTCGGCGTCGCGTACCTGTCGGGTGGCGCGCTCCTCGTCGTGGACTCGTTCTGGCCCGACGCGGTGATCGCAGCCGTCGTGCTCGCCGTCGTGAATGCGACCGTGAAGCCCATCGTGAGCGTGCTCACCTTCCCGGTGACGATCCTCACGCTCGGTCTGTTCGCACTGCTGATCAATGCGTTCATGCTCGGTATCGTGGCATGGGTGGTGCCCGGCGTGCACACGACGGGGTTCATCCCGACGCTTCTCGCGAGCCTCATCATCGCTGTCGCGAGCGCGATCGGCACGAGGGTCATCGAGGGCAGCGATGACTGACACGGAGCGCCAGAACGAGCCTGATGCCGCGCCCTCGAAGGAGCGTGAGCTCGTCATCATCACGGGGATGTCGGGTGCCGGACGGTCCGAGGCGATCCATACCTTCGAAGACCTCGGGTACTTCTGCATCGACAATCTTCCGCCGGCGCTCATAGGGCAACTCGTCGAGCTCACGGCGCTGCCCGGTAGTCGCATCCACCGCGTCGCGGTCGTGTGCGATGCACGTGGGCGGTCGTTCTTCTCGGACCTGGCCAACGCCCTCGACGCTCTGGAGGCCTCCGGCCAGACGTACAAGCTGCTCTTCCTGACGGCCGACGAGCGTACGCTCGTCCAACGCTTCAAGGAGACCCGCAGACGGCACCCACTCGCTGACGAGTGTTCGATCGTGGATGCGATCCGGCTTGAACGGGAGCTGCTCGCCCCGTTCGCAGAGCGCGCGGACGCTACGATCGACACGAGCATGCTCAGGCCGTCCGAGCTTCGAGCGGTCATCCGCGAGCGCTTCGCGGCTGATGAGGTATGCGAGACGATCACCATCACCGTCTCATCCTTCGGATTCAAGTACGGCATCCCCGTCGATGCGGACATCGTGATGGACGTCCGCTTCCTGCCGAACCCGTACTACGTACCTCGATTGCGCCCGCGGAGCGGCCTCGAACGCAGCGTTCGACAGTTCGTGATGAAGCACGCCGAGACGGAAGAGTTCCTCAAGCGCTGGTACGCGCTGCTCGACCTCCTCGTGCCGAACTACCTCCGGGAGGGCAAGACGCACCTGCACATCGCCATGGGGTGCACCGGCGGGATGCACCGCAGCGTGGTGCTCGTCGAGCAGACGGCGGCGTACCTGCGGGACCAGGGATACTCGGTCAATGTCACGCACCGTGACATCGGGAAGGACAAGGGTCGCGCGTGAGTGACGGTACCCGTGCGGTCGCCATCGGTGGCGGGACGGGGCTCCCGCTCGTGCTGTCATGCCTTGCCGGGGGCGGCTGCGATGTGACGGCGATCGTGACGATGGCGGACGATGGGGGCTCCTCGGGCCGCTTGCGGGAGGAGCTCGGGATCCTGCCGCCGGGCGACATCAGGAACTGCCTCGTCGCACTCGCGCCGACTGGTAGCGCTCTTGCTAGACTCTTCCAGTACCGCTTCGCCGCGGGCGAGGGGCTTCGCGGGCATGCGCTCGGGAACCTCATCATCGCAGCACTCACGGACAGCGAAGGCGGTTTCGCCCAGGCGATCGAGACGGCTCAGGCGCTGCTCGGCGTGAAGGGACGGGTCCTGCCGTGCACGCTCGCTGACGTGCGCCTGCTCGCATCGGACGAGACCGGTGCGGTCGTCCACGGCCAGGCGCGTGTCGCCCGAAGCGAGCGTCCGATCCGTCGGGTGTGCCTCGAACCCGAGGCTCCTGAGGCGTATCCGCCGGCGATCGAGGCGATCGAGGCGGCTGACCTCGTGGTCATCGGCCCCGGCAGCCTGTACACGAGCATCATCCCGAACCTCCTCGTGGACGGTGTGACTGACGCGCTGGGACGCACCGCGGGGCGGATCGTGTACGTGTGCAACGTAGCGAACCAGCGTGGCGAGACCACCGGCATGGACGCGTACGAGCACGTGGAGGCGCTCCTCATGCACGGGTTGCCGCGCATCGATGTGGTCATCGCGCATGACACGGAGCACACCGCGCAACCGGCTGCCACGACGCTCGTCGACGCGGGATCCGAGGTACTCGAGCGCATCCGGTCGCTCGGACCGGATGTCATCGTGTCAGATCTCGTGGATGCTGATGATCCGTTCCACCACGACCCGGCGCTGCTGTGCGCCGTGCTGAGGAGGCTCGCATCGTGTCGTTCACTGCCGAGGTGAAAGATGAGCTCTCCCGCGTGGAAGCGAGGCGGCCGTGCTGTCCGAGAGCCGAGCTGTCCGCGCTCATGCGCGTTGAGGGTGCGCTGCACTACACGGGTGGGGGACACCTCAGGGTCGAGATCGCCACTGAGACGGCGCCGGTCGCTCGCAAGATCATCAAGCTCATCCACAGCATCTACGGGTTGCAGACCGAACTCACCGTGCGCCGTTCGGTCCTGCACAAGTCGAACAACTACCTCATCACGGTCCTCAACCAGCCGAAGCTCATCGCGGCGCTCACCGACCTCGGGATCCTCGACGACGCGTTGACCCCGGTCGACGGCATCCCTGCATCTTTGGTCAAGCGTGACTGCTGTGCGATCGCCTACCTGCGCGGCGCGTTCCTCGGCGGCGGCTTCGTCGCCGACCCGCACGGCGACTTCCACTTCGAACTGACGGCAGAGCATGAGCAGGTCGCCAAGGACATGGTGGGGCTCATGGCGCGCTTCCAGATGCCTGCCCGCATCACGCAGCGCCGTGGCACGTACGCCGTGTATCTCAAGGGCGCCGAGGCGATCGTGACCTTCCTCGCGCTCGTGGGGGCTCACCAGGCGCTCCTGCGCACCGAGGACGTGCGGATCATCAAGGGGATGCGCAACGAGGTCAACAGGCTCGTGAACGCGGAGACCGCCAATCTACAGAAGAGCGTCGAGGCCTCCGTGGAGCAGATCCGTGCGATACGTCACCTCGCTGAGACGCGGGGATTGCACGAGCTGCCGCGGGCTCTGCGAGAGCTCGCGGAACTCCGGTTGGCGCACCCGGATGCCTCGCTCCGGGAGCTCGGTGAGATCGCCGACCCTCCGCTGTCGAAGTCCGCCGTCTATCATCGAATCCGTCGGCTCCTCGAGCTGGCTGAGCGCGACTGACGTCGGCGCGTAGCCCCGCTTCCACGGGTGGTGGGGGTGCCACTCGTAGGCGCGTTTCGGTACTATGCACGAGGGGCCCTGCCACGGGCTCGACTGTCCGCTACCCGAGTTCCGAGGAGGCTGTTCACGTGACCGTCAGAGTCGGCATCAACGGGTTCGGGCGCATCGGAAGGCTCGTGTTCCGTGCGGCCGAGAAGGATCCTAACATCGAGGTCGTCGCGGTCAATGACCTCACGAACGCCGCAACGCTCGCGCACCTGCTCAAGTACGACTCCGTCCATCGCACCTTCCCGTACGACGTGAGGGCCGGCGAGGGCTGCTTCTACGTCGACGGGCGCGAGGTCAAGGTCCTCGCGGAGAAGGAGCCGGCAGCTCTGCCCTGGGGCGAGCTCGGGGTCGACATCGTGGTCGAGTCGACCGGGCGCTTCACGGACGCCACCAAGGCGCAAGCGCACCGCGAGGCTGGAGCCAAGAAGGTGATCATCTCCGCACCTGCCACCAACGAGGACATCACGATCGTTATGGGCGTCAACGACAGCGAGTACGATCCCGAGCGCCACAACATCATCAGCAACGCCTCGTGCACGACGAACTGTCTGGCACCGGTCGCCAAGGTGCTGCGCGATACGTTCGGCATCGTACGCGGCTACATGAACACGATCCACGCGTACACGAACGACCAGAACATCCTCGATCTGCCACACAAGGACCTCAGGCGGGCGCGTGCGGCTGCGATGTCGATCATCCCGACATCCACGGGCGCCGCGAAGGCCATCGGTCTCGTGCTGCCGGACCTCAAGGGCAGGATGGATGGTCTGGCGATGCGCGTCCCGACGCCGGACGGCTCCGTCGTCGACCTCACGTGCGAGCTCGAGCGTCCTGGCACCAAGGAGGCCATCAACGCTGCCATGAAGGCCGCCGCCGAGGGTGCGATGCGCGGCATCCTGGAGTACTGCGAGGACCCCATCGTCTCGACGGATGTCATCGGGAACCCGGCGTCGAGCATCTTCGACTCGCTCCAGACCATGGTGATGGGCGGCGAGGGCACGTTCGTAAAGGTCGTGTCCTGGTACGACAACGAGTGGGGCTACAGCAACCGCGTGGTCGACCTGATCCGTCTCATCGGCTGATGACCGGATGTTGCACGGGCGGGCGAGGATCGCCCGCCCGTCGTTCATCAGGCGCGCGATCCTTGTGGAGGATGCATGTTCACGAAGAAGACCGTGAAGGACATCGACGTCAAGGGCGAGCGGGTCCTCGTCCGAGTGGACTTCAATGTCCCGCTCGTCGAGGGTGCGGTCGCCGATGACACGCGCGTGAGGGCCGCACTCCCGACGCTTCGGTACCTCATCGACCACGGCGCTCGCGTCATCGTCGTCTCGCACCTCGGCCGTCCGAAGGGCGAGCCCGACCCCCGCTTCAGCCTGCGTCCGGTTCGTCGCGTCCTGCAGCGCTTGCTCGGGCGCAACGTTGTGTTCGTCGATGACATCGTCGGACAGGAGGCCCAGGAGGCCGTCTCCAGGATGGTCGATGGCGAGATACTGATGCTCGAGAACGTCCGCTTCCATCCGGGCGAGAAGGCGAACGACCCGGCGTTCGCGCGCGCACTCGCGTCGCTTGCGGACGTCTACGTGAACGACGCCTTCGGTGCTGCGCACCGTGCGCACGCATCGACCTGCGGCGTCGCGGAGTACCTGCCCGCGGTCGCGGGGCTCCTCCTCGCGCGCGAGGTCGACATGCTCACATCGCTGCTCACGGAGCCGGAGCGTCCCTTCGTCGCGATCCTCGGGGGATCGAAGGTCTCGGACAAGATCGGCGTCATCGATCGGCTCCTCGACTGCTGCGATGCGCTCATCGTGGGCGGCGGCATGTGCTTCACGTTCCTCGTCGCCAAGGGCGTGGACGTGGGCCGCTCCATCGTCGAGCAGGACTGGATAGACCCCGCGAAGCGGATGCTCGAGAAGGCGACGGCTCGCAGTGTCGAGTTGCTCCTGCCTGTTGACTTCGTCGTCGCGGACCAGGTCGTCGAGGATGCCGAGACCGCGATCGTCGGTCGCGAGGAGATCCCTGCTGACATGATGGGGCTCGACATAGGTCCGACGTCCGTGGAGCTGTTCAAGGGGACCATCGCCACGGCACGCACGATCTTCTGGAACGGCCCGATGGGGGTCTTCGAGATGACGCCGTTCGCGACGGGCACGCGGGAGGTCGCTCAGGCCGTGGCGCGGAACAACCGTGCGACCTCCGTGGTCGGGGGCGGCGACTCCGTGGCCGCCCTCAAGAAGTTCGGCCTGGAGGAGCGGATCACCTTCGTGTCCACGGGCGGCGGGGCATCCATGATGCTCCTCGAAGGGCGCCCCTTGCCTGGTGTGGAGGCCCTGCTCGACAAGGACGCCTGAGTCGCGGGAAGGGAGTGGAGGCGGATGGACCGGCGAAAGCTCATCGCTGCCAACTGGAAGATGCACACCACCTCGGGCGAGGGGGTCGTGCTCGTGCAGGACACGATGCGACACCTCGATGAGGAACCCGAAGAGGTCGACGTCGTCGTCTGTCCGCCGTTCACAGGCCTCAAGGCGGTCTCGACGCTCATCGAGATGGACGGCCTCCCGATCGGCCTCGGAGCCCAGGACGTCTTCTGGGAGACCGAGGGCGCGTACACGGGCGCGATCAGTCCGCGCATGCTCGTCGACCTGCGCTGCTCGTACGTCATCGTCGGTCACTCAGAACGACGCGAGTACTTCGGCGAGACGGACGAGACCGTGAACAAGAAGGTGCACGCCGCATTCGCCGCAGGTCTCGTGCCCATCATGTGCGTCGGAGAGTCCCTCGAGGTACGTGAGGCGGGCGAGACGGAACGGTTCGTCCGCCAGCAGGTCATGGCTGGCGCACAGGGCATAGACGCTGAGCGGGCTGCCTCGCTCGTCATCGCGTACGAGCCGATCTGGGCGATCGGTACCGGCCGGACACCGACACCGGAAGGCGCCAACGATGTGGCACGCTCCATCCGTGCGACCATCGGCGCCATGTACGGTCCGCCTGCAGCGATGCGCACGCGCGTGCTGTACGGCGGCTCCGTCAAGCCGGAGAACGCGAACATGTTCTTCGCGGAGCCGGATATCGACGGTGCGCTCGTTGGGGGCGCCTCGCTGGAGGCCGCATCGTTCGCGGCGATCGTGAAGGCAGCCGTGTAGATGGTGCGCACGCCGTTCCTGCTCGTGGTGATGGACGGATTCGGCCTCGCCGAGCCGGGGCCGGGTAACGCGATCGATGTCGCGCACACGCCGAACCTCGACCACCTGTTCGCGACGCATCCCTGGGCACCACTCGAGTGCTCGGGGCTGGCGGTCGGATTGCCGCCTGGCCAGATGGGCAACTCGGAGGTCGGGCACCTGAACATCGGTGCCGGGCGCGTCGTCTATCAGGAGCTCACGCGCATCTACAACGCCATCGAGGACGGGAGCATCTACGGCAACGCGGTCCTCGCTAGCGCCATCGACGCCGCGCGAGCGGACGGGCGTGCCGTTCACTTCATGGGGCTGCTCTCCGACGGTGGGGTCCACAGCCATCAGGAGCACCTCTACGCGCTGATCAGGATGGCGGTCGCGCGCGGCGCACAGCGCGTGTACGTGCACTGCTTCATGGACGGACGTGACGTGCCGCCCACGAGTGGGGCCGGCTACATCGACCAGCTCGAGGATGTGCTGCGCGCCCTCGGCGTGGGTCGCATCGCGACGGTATCGGGTCGCTACTACGCGATGGATCGCGACCGACGGTGGGAGCGGGTCGAACGCGCGTGGCGGGCGATGGTGCTCGGTGAGGGCAGGCGTTGCGCATCGGCTGGAGAGGCGGTGCGCTTCTCGTACGAGGCGGGCGTGACCGACGAGTTCATCGAGCCCACCGTGATCACGGGCGGTGAAGCGCCGGTGGCGACCGTCGAGGACGGGGACGCACTCATCTTCTTCAATTTCAGGCCTGATCGGGCACGCCAGATCACGCGTGCCTTCGTCGACCCGGGGTTCGACGGCTTCGTGCGACCGCGACAGCCGGCCGCGCGATTCGTCTGTCTCACGGAGTACGACCCGACGATACCCGCGCCGGTCGCCTTCGAGAAGGACCTGCCCTGCTGTGTGCTGGCCGACGTCCTCGCCGAGCATGGGCTGCGCCAGCTGCACATCGCGGAGACGGAGAAGTACGCGCACGTGACGTTCTTCCTCAACGGCGGCAAGGAGGAACCCAAGCCAGGAGAGGAGCGCATCCTCGTGCCAAGTCCGAAGGTGGCGACGTACGACCTCAAGCCCGAGATGAGCGCTCCCGAGGTCACCGACCGGCTCGAAGCTGCGATCCTCGAGGATCGCGCGGACGTGTACATCGTCAACTACGCGAACTGCGACATGGTCGGCCACACGGGCGTCCTCCAGGCGGCCGTGCGTGCCGTCGAGGCGGTCGACGCGGGGGTGGGTCGCGTCGTGGAGGCCATCCGTGCGAGAGGCGGCCAGGCGATCGTCACAGCGGACCATGGCAACGCCGAGCGCATGCTCGCGGAGGATGGATCACCGTTCACGGCGCACACGAGCAACGACGTGCCGTGCATCGTCATCGCTGACGGCGTGAGAGCCGTGCGGATCGGTGGTAAGCTCGCCGACATCGCGCCGACGATCCTCGACCTGATGGGCATCGAGCCGCCGGACGAGTGGACGGGGCGCTCGCTCATCTCGTGACGCTCGTAGCCCGTGTGCACCCCGTGTCGGCGTCGGGTCGTCAGGTCCCGAACCGCGACGGATCGCGCGAGCATCGCTGTTGAGCCAGGAGCAGCCGACCGCTATACTGCCGAGGTCAGGGTAACGTCCGCGGCGCCCGAGCCGTGCGTACGGAGGAGTGATTCGTGAACGCCATCGCATATATCGCGATCGCACTGCACATACTATGCGCAATAGGGCTGGTTCTATTCGTTCTCTTGCACTCAGGCAAGGGCACCGGACTGTCGACGATGCTCGGCGGGTCACTGCCGATGGCTGCAACCGGTACGGGCATCATCGAGAGGAACCTCGATCGCATCACGATCGCCTTCGCCAGCGGCTACATCCTAACAGCGCTGGTCCTGATGCTCACCTATCGTCCCGGTTCGTAGGGCCGCCCCTCACGAACGCCACCCACCCCTGAGCGCGTCTGGATGCGCTCAGCATCGCTGTGCGCGTCGATCCGGTACATCGCACACCGAACGTCAGGCTTGCCATTCTATGCAATGAGCGCGACTATTAGGTGTCGGTTCGTGTGCGCAGGGTTGGTCTTGACGCCCGAGCCACTCGGGCGTCTACACGCGAAGGAGGGATGGCTCGAAGCGGTCGTATGGTCGTGAGGATTCGGTCGTGTGACCGAGTGTACAGCTGAAGGGAGGCTGACGTTGTCTGATCGATTTCGCAAGGTCCTGGCGCTGACCATCGCACTCACGCTCGTGGTGGGTGTCGCCGGCATGGCAGGCTGCGCCAAGAAGGAGGAGGGCGAGACTCCGAAGCCGAAGGGCGAGGAGCCGGTCTCCGGTGGCACGCTGAACTTCTACATCGCGGAGCCGGCGTTCATCGACCCGATCAACGCGCAGGAGTCCGAAGGTGTGCAGGTCGTGTCCCAGGTGTTCGATAGCCTCGTCGACTTCGACCCCGTCACCTCGGAGATCAAGCCGGCTGCTGCTGAGAGCTGGGAGTCGAACGCGGATGCGACGGTGTGGACGTTCAAGCTGCGCAAGGGCGCGAAGTTCCACAACGGTCGTGAGGTCAAGGCGGCGGACTTCAAGTTCGCGTGGGAGCGGATCGCGAATCCCGACAACAAGTCGGAGATCTCGTACCACCTGAGCGCCGTCAAGGGCTTCGATGAGATGCAGGAGGGCAAGGCCAAGGAGCTCTCCGGCGTCAAGGCCCTCGACGACTACACGCTCGAGGTGACGCTCAAGGAGCCGTTCGCGGACTTCGAGTACGTCGTCGGTCACCCGGCGCTCGCCCCGGTTCCTGCAGAGGAGGTCGACACGCCGGAGAAGGCCAAGGCGTTCGCCGACAAGCCGATCGGGAACGGTCCGTTCAAGATGGCCGAGCCGTGGAGCCACGACCAGGGCATCAAGATCGTGCGCTTCGACGACTACTACGGCGACAAGCCGTACCTGGATGGCGTCGACTTCAAGATCTTCAAGGACGAGGAGACCGCCTTCCTCGAGTTCAAGGCAGGCAACCTCGACTTCACGCCGATCCCGAGCGGTCAGCTGCAGGCGACGATCGAGGAGTACGGCGAGAGCCCGGACGGCTACACGGCCGCACCCGGCAAGCAGGTCCTCACCGGTCCTGAGCTCGCCACGTATTACCTCATCATGAACAACAACGACAAGCTGCTCTCCAACAAGGCGCTGCGTCAGGCGATCTCGCTCGCGATCAATCGCCAGGCCATCGTCGACAGCGTCTTCGAGGGTACGCGCGACCCGGCGACCGGCATCGTGCCGAAGGGCGTCGTCGGCTACCAGGACGGCGCGTGGCCGTACGCGAAGTACGACCGCGAGGCTGCTGCGAAGAAGCTGGAGGAGGCCGGTTATCCCGGTGGCAAGGGCCTGCCCGAGATGACGCTCTCGTTCAACTCCGGCTCTGGTCACGAGCCGATCATGCAGCTCATCCAGTCGGACCTGAAGGCCATCGGCATCAATGCGAAGCTTGATGGCCAGGAGTGGGCGCAGTACCTCGACAAGCTCGATGCGGGCAAGTTCCAGATGGGTCGCCTCGGCTGGATCGCCGATTACCCGATCATGGACAACTTCCTGTATCCGCTGTTCTACTCGACGAGCGCTGACAACCACTCGTTCTACAAGAACGCTGACGTGGATGCGAAGCTCATGGCGGCTCGCAAGATCACGGATCCGGCTGCGCGCATCGAAGCGTATCGCGAGGTCGAGCGCCTGATAGGCGAGGACGCTCCGGTCGCCCCTGTCGTGGGCTACAAGCACGGCCGCGTGTGCTCAGAGCGCATCCGTGACTTCGTGTACAGCCCGATGGGCATCGCCGCGCTCGATAAGGCGTGGATCGCCCAGTAGTGATCGCGTGATCGCGTTCGGACATGCGTGGGAGGATGCTCCGGTGCGAGCATCCTCCCACCGGTTCGCATCCCACGCACGCACGAACCATCCCCCTGTCCGCCCAGACCAGTCGAGGCATCGCCATGCTCAAGTACATACTCCGGCGTATCGCCCAGATGGTGCCCGTGTTCTTCGGGGTGACGATCCTGCTGTTCATCCTGAGGGCCCCCGGCGTACTGCCAGGTGATCCGATCCGGATGATCACCGGCGAGAAGGAGATCTCGCCCGTCTTGTACCAGAAGCTCATCGAAGAGAACGGGCTCGACAAGCCGCTGCCCGTTCAGTACGTCACCTACCTTGGAAAACTCGCGCACGGTGATCTCGGACGCTCGTACCAGAAGGACCGCGAGGTCGTCGAGATCTTCGCCCAGAAGTACCCGAACACCGTGCGTCTCGCGCTCGCGGCCATCGTCGTGGAGATCATCATCGGCTTGACCGCTGGCATCATCTCGGCAGTCAAGCAGTACTCGTTCCTCGACGTGCTGGTCACGCTCTCGACGTCGATACTCGTGTCGGTGCCAGTGTTCTGGCTCGGCATGGTGTTCCAGATCCTCTTCGGTATCCAGATGAAGAAGTGGACCGGAGGCGCGTTCTTCCTGCCGATGTCGGGCATGGGTGATCCGCCGGATCTCGCTCATCTCATCCTGCCTGCAGTGACGCTCGCTTCGGTGTCGACCGCGTACGTGGCGAGGATCATGCGCAGTCAGCTGCTCGAGGTCCTCTCGCAGGACTACATCCGGACGGCTGTCGCCAAGGGGCTCACCCGGCGGGCGGTGGTCTTCAAGCACGCGCTCAAGAACGCGCTCATCCCGGTCGTCACGTTCATCGGTCTCGACCTCGGCGCGATGATGAGTGGTGCCATCCTGACCGAGACGATCTTCAACTGGCCCGGCGTGGGTCTGGAGATCTACTACGCGATCGGGCAACGAGACTGGCCGATCGTCATGGGTGGCGTCATCATCGTCGTCTTCGCTGTGATGATCATCAACCTCGTGGTCGACATCAGTTACGCCTTCCTCGATCCGCGGATCAGGTACGGCGGAGCCGCGGAGTAGGGAGGAGGTGTGACGGTGACGGATAGCACCACACACGGAACGACACACGCCGAGGACCATCCGATCAAGGAGTACCGGACGGGTGTGCCGGCGACGCCGCCCCCCGACGACGTCACGGGCGCTCCGCTCGGTAGCGGCAAGGGCCGCACGCTGTGGGGTGATGCTTGGCGTCGGCTCCGGCGCAACAAGCTGGCGATGGCTGGACTCATCTGGGTCATCATCATGGTCATGGTCGCGCTGACGGCGGATCTTTGGGTACCACAGCGCTACGGCGACCCCGAGCTCATCGACTCCGAGCTCATCGGCTCACGTATGCTCGTGAAGCCGAGTGCGGAGCACCCGTTCGGCACCGACCGCCTCGGGCGCGACATCCTCGCGCGCATCGTGTACGGTTCGCGCATATCGCTCGCGGTCGGCGTCATCGCCGTCGGGATCGAGGTCGTCATCGGCCTCATCCTGGGTGCGATCGCGGCCTACTACGGCGGGCTGTGGGACTCGCTCATCATGCGTATCGCCGACGTCTTCCTCGCGTTCCCTTACATCCTGTTCGCAATCGCGCTCATCGCCGTCCTCGGGCGTGGATTCATGAACGTCTTCATCGCCATCGGTATCCTTGGATGGCCGTCGATCGCGCGCGTGTTCCGGAGCTCGATCCTGTCCGTCAAGGAGAACGAGTACGTGGATGCGGCTCGGGCTCTGGGCGCTTCCGATGCGCGCATCATGCTCAGGCACATCATGCCGAACGCGATCGCTCCGATCATCGTGTACGGGACGATGAGCATCGGCGGCGCCATCCTCACCGAGGCCGCCCTGTCGTTCCTCGGTATGGGCGTGCAGCCGCCGACGCCCTCCTGGGGACTCATGCTCTCCGAGGCGCGTTCGTACCTGTTCACCGCGCCGTGGCTCATGATCTACCCTGGCGCGGCCATCCTGACGACTGTGCTGGCGTTCGTGCTGCTGGGCGACGGACTGCGCGACGCGCTCGATGTGAAGATGAAGGACTAGGCCGATGGACAGACTGCTCGAGGTCACGAACCTCAAGACACACTTCTTCACGCGAGACGGCGTCGTCAAGGCCGTCGACGGCGTGAGCTTCACCCTGGATGCGGGCGAGACGCTCGGCGTCGTCGGTGAATCCGGATCCGGTAAGTCGGTGACCGCCCTCTCGATCATGCGGCTCATCCAGGGGCCGCAGGGGAGGGTGGTCGATGGCTCGATCCTGTTCAAGGGGCGCGACATCCTCGCGATGGATGAGGAGGAGGTCAGGCGGATCCGTGGCAATCGGATCGCGATGATCTTCCAGGACCCGATGACCTCGCTCAATCCGGTCTTCCGAGTGGGTGACCAGATCGCCGAGTCACTCAAGGTCCACAAGGGGATGGACAATAAGGCCGCGTTCGAGCGCGCCGTCGAGCTCCTCGCGCTCGTCGGCATCCCGAAGGCGGAGGCGCGTGCGAAGGACTACCCTCACCAGTTCTCGGGCGGTATGCGTCAGCGTGCGATGATCGCCATGGCGCTCGCGTGTGACCCCGACATCCTCATCGCGGACGAACCCACCACGGCACTCGACGTGACCATCCAAGCGCAGATCCTCGAGCTCATGATGGAGCTCCAGGAGCGCACCGGCTCGGCCATCATCATGATCACACACGACCTCGGTGTCGTGGCGGACATGGCGGACCACGTGCTCGTCATGTACGCAGGTCGCCCCGTCGAGTTCGGGACGACCCACGAGGTGTTCTACACGCCCATGCATCCATACACGTGGGGGCTGCTCGACAGCTTGCCTCGCCACGACATCTCCGAGAAGGGCGAACTCTACCCCATCGTCGGCCAGCCACCGAGCCTGATCGCCGTGCCCCCGGGGTGCGCTTTCCATCCGCGCTGTCCGCATGCGACGGAACGGTGCCGCAGCGAGGTGCCGGCCTTCCGCACGTTCGACGGTGAGCACGGAGCGGCATGCCACTTCGCTGGCGAGGCTGGTTTCGTGCGGCGGACGCCCGAGTACGCGGGGGTGAGAGCGTGAGCACGATACTCAAGGTCGAGGACCTGAAGAAGTACTTCCCCGTCAACCAGGGCGTCTTGCTCTCGCGCATCGGCGCGCACGTGAGCGCGGTGGACGGCGTGAGCTTCGAGGTCGAACGAGGGGAGACCCTCGGACTCGTCGGTGAGTCCGGGTGCGGGAAGTCGACGACCGGGAGGTGCATCATCCGCCTCATTGAGCCGACGGCCGGTCGCATCGAGTTCGAGGGCTCGGACGTGCTCGCTTTGCGCGGCAAGGCGCTCAAGGCGTTCCGCCGGGATGTCCAGATCGTGTTCCAGGACCCATACGCCTCGCTCAATCCGCGCATGACGGTCGGTGAGATCATCTCGGAACCGCTCGTGATCCACGGCATCGGGACCCCGGTCGAGCGCAAGCGACGCGTGCAGGAACTCCTCGAGGTCGTCGGACTCAATCCGGAGCACATCAACCGGTATCCGCATGAGTTCTCCGGTGGTCAGCGACAGCGCATCGGCGTCGCTCGCGCGCTCGCGCTCAACCCGAAGCTCATCATCTGTGATGAGCCGGTCTCTGCCCTTGACGTCTCGATCCAGGCTCAGATCATCAATCTCCTCGAGCACCTACAGGATGAGTTCGGACTCACGTACGTGTTCATCGCGCATGACCTTTCAGTGGTCAGGCACATCTCAGACCGTGTCGTGGTGATGTACCTCGGCAAGGTGGTGGAGATCGGCGATTGGAAGGGCCTGTACGACGCGCCGCATCACCCGTACACGCAGTCGCTGCTCTCGGCGGTGCCCGTGCCGGACCCCACGAAGCAGCGCGAGCGCAAGCGGATCATCCTCGAGGGTGACGTCCCCAGCCCGATCAATCCACCGAACGGGTGCCGGTTCCACACGCGCTGCCCGATCGCGCAGCTCCCGCTGTGTGCGCAGGAGGAGCCCCCGCTCAAGCAGGTCGCTCCGGGTCACGTCGCCGCGTGTCACTTCGCAGCCCCTTACCCCATCCCGCCTGAGAAGCAGCGGCACAAGGTGCTCGAGGATGAGCCACCCCAAAGGGCTGGATCGGAGTCGGATTCGGCCTAGTCAACGTTCGAACGGTTCTGCTACACTACCGTTCGCTGTCCCGCGAGGGACACGATCGTCCGAGTGGCGGAATGGCAGACGCGCTAGGTTGAGGGCCTAGTGGGGGCAACCCCGTGCGAGTTCAACTCTCGCCTCGGACACCAACGATCGGTACGGGCGGCCCGACGGGCCGCCCGTCTCATCTCCCCGCTGCGATGGTCGCAGCGAGGATCGCGATGTCGTCGGTGTAGGTATGGTTCGCGAACGCCGAGACCGCCTCCATGAGCGCGTCGGCGACCTCCTGGGGGCTGGCATCGCGAAGGCCGTCGAGGACGGCTCGGATGCGCTCCTCGCCGAAGAAACCAGCGCCATCACGGGCGTCGAGCAGGCCGTCACTGTACAAGACGACGGTGTCACCGGGCCGGAGCGGGATGACGAACTCGTCGAAGCCGATGTCGTCGAACAGGCCGAGCGGTTGGTTCCTGGAGACGTCCGCGGTCACGCATCCCCCTGCCGTGCACAGGAACGGTTCGGGGTGCCCTGCGCTCGCTGCGATCATCCGCTCAGCGTCGATATCGATGACGCCGTACGTGGCGGTCGCGAAGACGCCCTCGGGCAGGAGTCGGTCGAGCACGGCGTTGACGGCTCGCAGGACCGCCGCGGGAGAGGACTCCCGCAGTGCGAGCGCATGGAACGTCGTGCGGGTGATGCTACTCGCGGTCGCTGCGTCCATCCCCTTACCGGAGACGTCGCCGATCACGAGGGCGATGCGGCCATCGGCGAGCTCGAAGGCGTCGTAGAAGTCTCCGCCGATGCGCGCGAGCTCGTCCGCAGAGCGATACGCGTGGCCGAGACGCACCCCGGGCAGCGTCTCCGGGAGGCGGAGCATCGGAGCCTGGAGCGTCTCTGCGATGTGGCGCTGGGCGCCATACAGCCGGGCGTTCTCGATCGCGAGGGCGACCGAGACGGAGAGTCTCGCGGCGAAGGAGCGCTGTTCCTCATCGAAGTGGGCGCCGGGGCGCAGTCCGAGGAACGTGAGCACCCCGATGACATCGCTGCCAGCCACGAGCGGCACGGTCATGAGTGCGCGGATGCCATACCGTTGCACGAATGCGGGATCGACGCGCTCGTCCATCTCGGCATCGTTGATGACCAGAGGCTGCTTCGTCGTGGCGGTCAGATGCAGGTGCCGTCCGGAGCGCTCGTCGCGCTTCGTGCCCACGAGTGTGGTCGGCAGCTGATACACGTGGCGGACGACCCACGCGGTGTCCTGCCGCAAGGTGACCGCTGCGGCGTCCGCCCCGATCGCGCGAGATGCGTCCACGGTGACGCGCTCCAGGATCTCGTCGAGTTCGAGCGTGGCGTTCACGGTCGCATCGATGGTGGTGAGCGCGTCGCTGAAACTCTTCGCTCGCTCCAGGGATCGACGGCTCTCCTCGAGTGCTACCGTGCGCAAGGAGAGCTCGCGGAAGAGCACGGCGTGGGGTTCTCGCAGGGCCGTGAAGATCATCGCCTTGTACAGTGCATACACGGCGATGATGCGAAGGTAGTGCCCGTGCAGGTGCATCGCGGTGTGCTGCTCCCAGGATGCGGCGAGTGCCATCTCGGAGACCACGGTCCAACCGACGGCTGCCTTCAGCCATGCGAGCACCTCAGGCTCGAAGGCGTCCACGCGCGATGAGAGGAGTGCGAGTGACGCGACGAACAGGGCGATCACGAGCGCCTGCGAGAGGGTGAGCAGTGGGGTCGGGCCGGCATCGTTGAGCAGAGTGGGGCCGATGGGGAGCGCGACGGTCGCGAGGAGGACGAGGGCCGCTGATGCGAGCCACATGGCGAGGAGGCGGCCTGGTGCGACCCCACGACGGACGCGCAGTGCGGCCAAGCCTAGGGCGATGGCCTGCATCGCGCGCGCGGCCATCCACAACTGCGCAGAGGCTCCCTCGCTCAGACCTGGGATGACGTCGATGCCGCGGTACGAGAGCAGGTGTGCCAGGTCGATCGAGGCGATGGCGAGGCAGGAGATGCCGATCCTGAGCACAGCCCCGTTCTCGATGTACCGGCGACCGTTCCACACGACGAGGAAGACGCAGTACGTGATGACGATCGCGAAGATCTCGGCGAGCGCGTGGAAGAGCGTGACGCTCACGCTCCGGGCGCCGTAGAGGACCGCGAGGAGCGCGAGGGCCGCACCCAGGCTTCCCACGGGGTTGCCTCGCGTGTGGAGCCTCGTCGTCATGGGCTGATTCTACCAACCTCCGAAGGGCGTCGGGATGAATCGCTATACTGGGCACACGATACCGAAGCGGGTGCCGGAGAGGTGGTGCCTGTGATCCCGTTCGCGCGTGTGAGTCTCGGTGAGGCAGACGGGCTCGCGTGCATCCGCTGTCCGCGCCGTGATGCGACGGCACGGATGCGGGCCCTGCACGACATCAAGGCCGAGGTCACAGAGGTGGTCGATGAGTGGACCGCTTCCACCGGCCCGAACGTCGTGTTCATGGGCTTCGAGCCGTTCAAGCACCCTGATCTGCCAGCCATCATCGCGCAGGCACGAGAGGCGGGTGCGGAGCGCATCGCGCTCGAGACCGACGGTGTAGCGCTGGCGCTCGAGCGCAACGCCCGCGGTGCGCTCGATGCCGGCGTCCGCCACCTGACGGTCACCATGCTCGCCACCGGTGCGCTCGGCGATGCCCTGATCGGTCGCCCGGGGCACGCCGATGCTGCTCTCGCAGGCATCGGGACCTTCATCCGCATCGCGGGAGAGGCGGGCGTCAGCGTCGCGGTGGGCGCGCGCATCGCGGTCTGCCCGCACAACGTGGCGGCGCTCCCGGTCACGGTGGCCGACCTGGCGGCGGCCGGCGTCGGTGCGGTCACGCTCGTCGGCGGCGATCAGGCAGAGCGGGTCGACCCGGCCATCATCGCGGCAGCGTGTGACACCGGGACGGTCAACCGCGTGTGGGTCGAGGTGACCGGGCTCTCGCTCCCACCCTCGCATCGGTTGCACATGGTCGGGGCTGGTGCACATGCGTGACGTGCTGCGAGTCGTGCTGTTGGGGTTGAACACGCCAGGCTACCAGTCACTCGCGCTCGGCTACGTGCGCGCCTACGCGCAAGCCGATGACCGCCTGGCGGGACGGGTCGGCTTCCAGACGCTCGACCTGGAACTCGGTGTGGACGCGTGGTGGGTGGCGTACCGCATCATCGGCATGGAGCCGGACGTTCTGGGCGTGTCCACGACCTGCTGGAACGCACGGACGGTCTTCGAGGTCTGCCGTGTCGTCAAGCACGCGTCACCGGACACGCTCGTGGTCGTGGGTGGTCCGGAGGTCTCTCCGATCGCATCGGGTGTCCTGCACGGGCATCCCGAGATCGACGTGGTCGTCCGTGGAGAGGGGGAGGAGACCTTCTCGGATCTCCTGTATGCGCTCACGCGGTCGCGCGAGATCGCGCGCGTGGAGGGGGTCACCGTCCGCTCGCGTGACGGGAGCGTGGTCACTGCCCCCGATCGCGGACTCATCGCGAACCTGGACAGCGTACCGTCACCGTACCTGTCCGGCGTGATGGTCCCCCGGGACGGGAGCGCGTACATCGAGACGTACCGAGGTTGTCCACACCGCTGCGCGTACTGCTTCGAGGGGAAGGGGTACGGCCGACTCCGGCACTTCTCACGCGAACGGGTCGAGGCCGAGATCGAAGCTCTGGCGACCGCGCCGGGTGTTCGCAGCTTCTCGTTCATCGACCCCGTCTTCAATCTGACGGACGAGCGGCTCACGTGGCTAGCCGATGTCCTCGAACCGTATGCGCGTCGCGGGTTGCGACTGCACACCATCGAGGTCGACATAGAGCGGATCGATGACGAGGCTGCGGCACTGCTCGCGCGGGCCGGGGTGATCTCGGTCGAGACGGGGCCGCAGACCGTGGGCACGGCCGCTCTCGCCACGGTGCACCGCCCCTTCGATCGGGACCGCTTCGAGGCCGGCGTGGCTGCACTGAAGCGACATGGTATCCGGGTCGAGTGTGATCTCATCGTGGGGCTACCGGGGGACACCGTCGAGGACTTCCTCGAGGGTATGCGGTTCTGCCTCGGTCTCGATCCTGGGAAGGTGCAGACCTCGACGCTGCACGTCCTGCCTGGGACGGAGCTGTGGACTCGTGCCGAGGAGCTGGGGATGATCTTCGACCCGGAGCCGCCGCACGAGACGATCACGACCCCGCACGTGGGGTACCAGGACCTTCGGCGAGCGGAGGTCTTCGCGTGCTGGGTCCAGCGCATGTACGAGGCCCGGCTGTGAACGGAGGAGGTCGTGCGGTGGATGGGGTCTCCGGGCGTGCGAAAGCGATGCGCCCGTTCGTCGTGATGGACATCGTCGCGCGGGCCAAGGAGCTCGAGGCGGTGGGCCGTGACATCGTCCGGCTCGAGATCGGCGACCCGGACTTCCCGACGCCGGAGGTGATCACGCGCGCTGCTGAGGAGGCGATGGAGGCAGGAGAGACGGGTTACACGCAGTCCGCCGGGCTACCCGATCTCCGGGAGGCCATCGTCGATCACTTCGCACGTACGTACGGCGTGACCGTCCCACCCGACGGCATCATCGTGACGCAAGGGACCTCGCCGGCCATGCTCCTGCTTTTCGGCACGCTCCTCGACCCCGGTGATGAGGTGCTGATCCCGGACCCGTGCTATCCGGCCTATCCGAACTATGTGGCCTTCCTCGGCGGCGTGCCGATCAGGGTGCGGACGGTGCCCGAGGATGGCTTCCGCTTCGACATGGAGGCCGTACGCTCCGCGATCACCCCGCGCACGAAGGCCATCGTCATCAACTCACCCGGCAATCCCACCGGTTCGACACTGACCGATGAGGACCTCCGTGCGCTCGCGTCGCTCGCGGAGGAGGCGGGGCTGTGGATCGCGAGCGATGAGATCTACCACGGATTGCAGTTCGTGGGGCGTACGCACACCATCCTCGAGTACACCGACCGCGCCTTCGTGCTCAACGGGTTCTCCAAGGCGTATGCGATGACCGGTTGGCGTCTGGGCTACCTCATCGCTCCGAGGGCGTTCGTGCGTCCCGCCGAGATCATCCAGCAGAACTTCTTCCTGTGCGCGAACCACTTCGTCCAGCGCGCTGGCTCGGTGGCGCTCTTGGAGGCGCAAGGCGAGGTCGCGCGCATGCGAGCGATCTACGATGAGCGGCGACGGTACCTCGTGCCAGCGCTCCGAGCGCTCGGCTTGGGTATCGCACAGGAACCCACGGGTGCCTTCTACGTATTCGCCGATGCCCGAGCGTGGGGCACCGATTCGCTCGCGCTGGCCAGCAGGCTCCTCGAGGAGGCGAGTGTGGCGGTGGCGCCGGGAATCGATTTCGGGCCGGCTGGTGAGGGTTTCCTGCGCTTCAGCTACGCGGCCTCCATGGAACGGTTGCGGGAGGGCGTCGCGCGCTTGCAGGCGTGGTCGCAGACCTAGGTGAAGGGATGGTGGCGCACCATGTTGCTCGAGGGTGGAGGCTGGACGGAGACGTACGAGGATGGAGCGCTGATCTTCGAGGAGGGCGACGAGGGCTCGTGCCTCTACGTCGTACTGAGTGGTGTCGTCCGCATCGAGAAGCGGGGCGATGTGGTGACGTCGGTCATCGCCGAGTTGGGACCGGGTGAGATGTTCGGCGAGTCCGCCATCATCGAGGGGCGGGAGCGCGCCGCCTGTGCGCGCGCGGTCGGTCGGACCGTGTTGGCTGCGTACGACAGAGAGGCATTCCTGCGCGCACTACGCGAGGACCCCGAGCTCGGCCTGCGTGCGATGGGAACGCTGTGCGAGCGACTGCGCGTCACGACGCAGCGACTGCAGGACCTCGCCCAGCAGTACGTCCTCGACCGTGCCGAGCTCGCGCTCACCGAGCGAGCCATCCTCGAGGGCGATATCGCGTGATTCCCACTGCAGGGCGAGCCGCTGGGTGCCGATACCATGGAGTGTGATACCGCATCGGTACGGCGTTTGCTCGATGGTGCTGGACCGTGTGCGACGAACCCTTTGGGGGAACAGTGAGACGAACCGAAACGGTCTGGAGCAAGGCCGATCTGCACATCCATTCCAACCACAGCGACGGCCTCGCCAGCATCCCGGAGATCATGGAGTACGCATCGACGCGCACGGACCTGCGCGTCATCGCGATCACGGACCACAACACGATCGCTGGTGCGCTGTTCGCCAAGTCCTTGGAGGACATCTACGGCATCGAGGTCGTCATCGGTGAGGAGATCTCGTCCACGGCTGGTCACATCCTGGGATTGTGGCTCGAAGAGGCGGTGCCTCCTGGTCTGTCCGCAGCAAAGACCATCGCTCGGATCGGGGAGCAGGGCGGCATAGCGGTCATCGCGCACCCGTTCGCCAACCGAGCATTCGGTCCGTTCGGCTTGGAGAGCGTCGGCAAGGCCATCCACGACATCGCCTTCCATGCGCTCGAGGTGTACAACTCCTCGCCCTACCTGATCTACGCCAACAAGCTCGCAGCCAGAGCGTTCGCCGGAGGTCAGGGGATCGCCGCCACGGGTGGCAGTGACGCTCACGTGCTCAAGGCCATCGGCACCGGGTACACCGTCTTCCGAGGTAGCACGGCAGCGGATCTGCGTCGCAGCATCGAGAACCTCGAGACGCACGCGGAGGCGGGACGTGGAGGTCTGTCCGTCGCACTCAGGTACGCATTCCTCTATCCGCGCATCCGTCGCCTGCAGTCCTGGAATTGGGAGCGCTGCAAGGTCATGAAGTAGCCGACCGGTCCTGCGGTGCCTCGCGGTGGTCGAGCGCCGAAGCGATCACGCTCACGAGGGCTTCGGTCAGTGCTGGGTCGTCACCCCACGGCGTCAGCGTGATGACCTGCGTGGTGAGTGGCAGACGTGCGGCATGGACCGCGCGATCGATGTCGAGAGCGGTCGGCAGGACCGCGACAGGGATGGTCGCCGGTACCACCACGATGCGCTTCGCACCGAGTGCAGCGAGGTGTCGCACGCATTCGGTCACGTCAGGCTCGCGCCACTCGAGGTACGCCGTCCTTACACGTCGCTCGTCAAGCCCGGCCTCGATGAGCATGAGGCGTGCCCGTTGCACGAAGTACGTCTCCGCATCGCGCCATGCCCGGTCGAGGTCGCTCCAAGCCTCCGGGAATCCGAGTCCGATCATCGCGACGCCGAGTTCGGCGGTCTCGACGCCCCCGGCGGCTGCGAGCACGCGCTCGACGAGTCGCTCGGCGAGAGGATCGTGCCGCCAGATGCTCGGGGCGCGGGTGATCGGACACTTGCCGGCCCCGGCCGTGGTCTCGAGAGCGTGCTGTTCGGCGAGGTTCATGGGCAGGGAACCATCGGCGCCCAACGTGACAAGGCAGACCTCACGAGCCCCCGCTGCCGTGAGATCCATGACCGCGTCCGCGAGCGTCGGCTCGTCGTCGGTCCATGCCAAGGCGACGCAGGATATGCGATCCCCGAGCGCGCGCTCGATCGCCTCGGCGTGGATCGAGACGGTCGCTCGCGCAGGGAGGATTCCGTGGAGGGCGGCGTATCGGACACGCTCGGCGAGGAAGACGAACGGGAGCGCACTCGATGGGAGGTCGAGGGCACCCGTCTGGATGTAGCGGCGCACGGCGCGCGCGGTCATTTCGAAGCGGTAGCGCTCGGGCGGTGCATCGGACAGCAGGACGACCGCCGGACGATCGGGGTCGATGGCCTGCGTGACGACCGGCCGAGGGCGACTCCGCCTCAGCGTCGGGAGCTGAGGGAGAGCGGCTGCTGCTGCCCAGAATCCCCCCGCGAAGCCCGCGATGATGAAGCCGACGCCGAGGAAGACTGCCCTCATCGCGCTCGTCTCGCGCGCGACGGCGCCCAGTGCGAGGACTGCGCCAGACGATGCGAGCACGCTGATGCAGAGGAATGCGAGGTGCACGCGACGCGGCGCGACGATGATGCCCACGAACGCAGCACCGGCGACGACCGCGCCTGCGAGGACAGCGATCCAGGCGCTCACGCGCGCACACCTCCGGTGTGATTCGGTCTTCGTCCGACGTCGTGCTCACCATACCATCCGGACTGTTTGACATAGATACCCCAGGGGGTATAATGTGACGTACGATGAACCGTAAGGAGGACATGGTGAGCATGAACATCAAGGATATCAGTCAGGCACAGTTCGAGAGTGAGGTCCTGGAGGCGACCACGCCCGTGATCGTCGACTTCTGGGCGCCATGGTGCGGGCCGTGCCGCATGGTGGCTCCAGAACTCGAGAAGCTGGCTGCCCGGGTCGGAGACGAGGCGAAGTTCGTGAAGGTCAACGTGGACGAGAATCGTGAGATCGCGATGCGGTACGGTGTCATGAGCATCCCGACCATCGCGAAGTTCGAACGTGGTACGCTGGTACAGCAGGTCATCGGCGCGCGTGGCGCTGATGCACTCGCGCGCGAGTTCGGGCTCATGTGAGGACGCGATGCCGACGTACGAGTTGAGGTGCGCTACGTGCGGACACCGGTTCGATGTCTTCGTCATGCGCCTCCTGCGCCCGGAGGACAAGGTCTGCCCGGTGTGCGGATCGCATGACGTCGCGACGGGTCTCGGCGGCGGCATCGTCTCCGTGAGCAGTGGTGGGTCAAGCTGCGGAGGCAGCAGCGGTTTCGGCTGAGCGTGATGTGGCTCGGCCGGTCAGGCCGTCGGGACCGCGGAGGTCCGATGGGGTTCGCTTACACGCGTGCATGCGGTTCGAGCCTCGCTGAGGTTGTAGAAGCCGTGGGGCGAGCATTGCTCGACCACGGCTTCGTCATCGAGCGGACGCACGATCTGCGTGAGCGCATGACGGCGAAGGGCTTCACCATCCAGCCCGTCCACGTGTTCGAGGCGCGCGCCACGATCGCTCCCGGGGTCGCCTCACCCGCTGAGGAGGCGCTCATCGTTCGGTGTCGGGTGAGCGTGTACCTGGAGGGGGATACCGTGTACGTGTCAGCTGTGCGACCGGCGGCCCTGTGGCGGGCGCTGGGCGCCGGTGCGGCAGCGCGGCGCGCGAGGGCCGTCGACGAGCGGCTGTGCGCGGTTGTCGACGCCCTCGCCGAGCGTGGTCACTGAGCGCAGTTGGCGTACTTGAGGAACACGCCGATCGCTTCGTTGATGAGCTCGTCCCGTGAACGCTCGCCCTCTTGGGACAGGCACGTCTTCATCGAATACCCGATGATGTGCAGCCCGACCTGGTTCAAGGCCGACTTCGCAGCGAGGATCTGCGTGAGGATGGCATCGCAGTCCTTGCCGGACTCGATCATCGATTGGAGGCCGCGGATCTGACCCTCGAGTCGCTTGAGCCGGTTGAGGATCCGGCGACGTTCCTCCTCGACGGGGATGCTCATGTCGATGCTCGTCTCTGCCATCGCGGCACCTCTGCGCTCCGTGTCGTAGAATGGTATGTCACACGCATGATACCCCCTAGGGGTATGACATGGCAAGGAGCGCATCCGCGTGGGATACACCAGAGCGTCCGGTGTCGTGGGGGGCGTTCGTGCACGGGCCGTCAAGCGCGTGCTATGGATGATCCTCGGGCTGAACCTCGCTGTGACGGGCGCGAAGCTCGTCTATGGGATCGTGATCGATTCGGTCGCGATGACGGCGGACGGTTTCCACTCGCTGTTCGATGGGACCTCGAACATCATCGGCCTCATAGGCATGTCGTGGGCGATCAAGCCTGCCGATGCCGATCACCCGTACGGCCATGCGAAGTACGAGACCTTCGCCTCCCTCGTGATCGGTGCGATGCTCGTGGTCGCCGCATGGAGGGTCGGCTCCTCGGCTGTGGCGCGGCTCGTCTCTGGGGGCACGGTGCCAAGCGTGGACACGGCGTCGTTCGTCATCATGGTGGTCACCCTCATGATCAACATCGCGGTGACCACGTATGAGCGTCGCATGGGCGAACGACTGTCCAGTGAGATCCTCTCCGCTGATGCGGACCACACCGCGAGCGACGTGCTGGTCAGCCTCGGCGTCCTCGCGAGCTTGATCGCGGTGCGTCTTGGATACCCCGTGGCCGATCCGCTCATCGGTCTGCTCGTGGCCGTGTTCATCGTGCGGGCTGCGGTACGGGTCTTCCGTGCTGCGAATGCCACGTTGTCGGACCAAGCGAGACTCCAGGCGGGTGAGGTGTGCGAGGCCGTGCTCGCGGTCCCTGGCGTGCGCGGCTGCCACGACGTGCGCACGAGGGGCTCCGCCTCGGAGATCTACGTCGATCTGCACGTGCAGGTGGATCCGGCTCTGACGGTGAGCGAGGGTCACCGCATCGCCGAGGCGGTCGAGCGCACGCTCTGTGAGCGGTTCGACGACATCGCCGACGTGGTGGCTCACCTCGAACCGTACGACGACTACCAGCGTGCCAAGACCGAGCGGCAGGCCACGGAGAGGCGCCTGTGACGCGGTGAGGTCAGGAGCGCGACATCCGCACCGGACGCTCGGCTACGCGCTCGCGGCGCTTGCGGCGGTGTGTTGGGCGAGTGGGGGATTGGCGGCCAAGTGGCTCTTCAGTCCCCTCGATGCGGCGACGGCTCGGTGGCCGTTGCCGCCGCTCGGCATCGTCATCGCACCCGAGGATCTCGCGGCCACACGCGCGCTCCTCGCGTTCGCGATGCTGCTCAGCTGGTCGATCGCATTCCGCAGGGACGCACTCCGTGTTCGTACGCGTGATGTGCCCTTCTTCGTCGTCTTCGGCGTCGTGGGGCTTGCGCTCGTCCACTTCACGTACTTCAAGACCATCTCGCTCACGAACGTCGCGACCGCGATACTCCTCGAGTACCTCGCCCCGGTGATCGTGCTCATCGTTTCCACGGCCGTGCTGCGTGAGCGGCTCGACTGGAATCTGCCCGTCGCTGTGGTCCTGTCGATCGCGGGGTGCGCGCTCGTCGTGGGCGTGGCGGAGCCAGGCGGGGTCATCGTGTCGCCTGAGGGCATCGCGTGGGGTCTCGCCTCTGCGGTGTTCTTCGCCGCATACACCATCATGGGGCGCTGGGCGGCGACGCGGTATGCACCGCGGACGCTGCTCACGTACGGGCTCGGGGCTGCCTCGGTCTTCTGGCTCGTCGCTCTGGGCGGTCCGGGGCGGATGCTGAGTACGCTCGCGGATCCGCGCGCGCTGCGAGCCGTGTGCCTCGTGGCGTTCTTGAGCACCGTCGTCCCCTTCGGGGCGTTCCTCGAGGCGCTCAAGCACATCCGTGCCACCGAGGCCTCCGTGACCTCCACGCTCGAGCCCGTCATCGCTGCGGTCGCAGCGTGGGCGCTCATGCACGAGCCGCTCTCCATGGGCCAGATCGTGGGTGGTGTCTGTGTGATCGCGGGGATGCTGTTAGCGCAACTGCACGTACGGAGCGAACCGGCCGTACCGCCCGCTGGCTGATGCATGCGGGGCGATTGCACCCCTGGTCAGCGGGGGATACACTCCTTGGTACGTGGTTTGCTTGCCGACCGCCCCCTCTCGCTTGTGCGCAGCGTCCGGAGGACCGTCATGGAGCTCATCCAGCGGCCAGAGCTTCGCCAGAAGGTCACCCTGTCGCCGCAGGTCTACCAGGGTCTGACCATCCTCGCGATGCCCATCACCGATCTCGCGCAGCTCATCGAGGCGCAGCTGCTCGAGAACCCTGTCCTCGAGCTCGAAGAGGACGACCCCGAGCGCGACGAGTTCGAGGAGCATGAGTCTGAGTCCTCATCGAGCGAGGAGGAACGCGCCTGGGATGAGTGGCTCGACGAGATGGATGAGCTAGACCGTGTCGAGGAACGGCAGGCAAGCGACCCTGACGCGGAGGCGGTGCTCGCGGATGAGTTCGTCGGCGGTCCCGTGAGCTTCACGGATTACCTGCTCGAGCAGATCGGCATGCTCGATCTCGCACCGGACGTGGCGCGCGCAGCACGCATCATCGTCGGGTATCTCGATGAGGACGGGTTCTTCACAGGCGAGCTCCGAGAGGTCGCGACGCTCGCGGGTGTGGATGCGGACGTGGCCGCTGAGGCGCTGCGCGCTGTGCAGCAGCTCGACCCGCTCGGCGTGGGAGCTCGTGACGTACGTGAGGCCCTACACATCCAGGTTCACCACCTCGGTCTGGAGAGCCCGCTGCTCGGTGCGATCATCGATCGCCATCTCGACGACGTGGCGAAGAACCGGATCGCTCGGATTGCCCGCGCCGAGCGTGCCTCCGAACAGGACGTCAGGTGCGCGATCGAGACGCTCAAGACACTCAACCCGCGTCCCGCGGGTGCCTACTCGCCAGGTGTGACTCCTGCTTACGTCGTCCCGGATGTGACGGTCAGGCGTTTCGGTGACGAGTGGGTCGTCATCCCGAACACCGACGCGTTGCCGACACTGCACGTCTCTCCGCGCTACCGTCAGATGCTGCGGTCGACCTCAGGCGTCGACGAGGAGACGCGCAGGTACCTCAAGGAGAAGGTGCGCCAAGCGGAATCGTTCATGCGGAACCTCGATCGGCGCAAGGACACGGTCAGCCGGATCGCGGAGATCATCGTGGCTTCCCAGCCCGAGTTCTTCGAGGACGGGAGAGGAGCGCTCAGGCCCCTCAAGCTCGAGGACGTGGCCGCAGAGCTCGGCGTCCACCTCAGCACCGTGTCACGTGGCGTGACCGGGAAGTACATGGCGACGCCCTACGGTCTATTCGAGCTCAAGCACTTCTTCTCGGGCGGATACCGCACCGCCACGGGGATGGACGTGGCTGCGACCACCGTCAAGCAGCGGGTCAAGCAGCTGTTGCTCGAGGAGGACCCCGCGCACCCCCTCTCGGATCAGCGGATCGCCGAGATCCTCGCTGAGGAGGGGATCGACGTCGCGCGCCGTACCGTCGCGAAGTACCGTGAGGAGATGGGTATCCAGCCATCGTGGGCGAGGAAGCACCGTTCATGAGAGGCGAGCGAGCCCCGGAGCGAGCCGTTCCGGAGGGGAGGCGTCATGCCCGCGAGGCGGACCGCGCTGCGGTGACCGAGGCGCTGCTCGTGGTCGTGCTCCTGGGCATCGTGACGGTCCTCCACCTGTTCACGCCCGTCAGCGATGTCTTCGAGCCGTGGCATGGTCTGTACAGACGCCTGTACTACATCCCCATCATCTACGCGGGCTTCTCGTTCGGGCGTCGTGGAGGTCTCATCACGGCGCTCGCGGCCAGCGTGCTGTACGGGACGCACGCATCGATCGCGCTCGATGGTCTCGTCGGTCCGGGGACCGACAACCTCTACGAGATCGCAATGTACGTGACGATCGGTATCCTGTTCGGGTGGATGCGTGATCTCGAGACGTCCAACACGGCGAGCCTGCGGGTCCTCAGTGGGCAGTTGGAGCATGCCTACCGGACGTTGGAGGAGCGAGCCATACAGCTCGCCAACATACAGGACTACACCCAGTCCATCCTCCGCTCGATCACCGCCGGAGTCATGACGGTCGGTCCTGATGGCTCCGTCGTGACCGTCAATCCGGCGGTGGAGCGGATGTTCGGCTCGCGTGAGGCCGACATGGTCCCACGTCGGCTCAAAGCACTCCTGGCTGATGACGGTGGCATCGAGGAGGACATCACGAAGGTCCTGAGCGGACGGGTGCCGCGCACGGTCCGCGACACGCGCATCATCACCAAGGGTGGGCGCGTACTGCACGTGCAGGTGACGACCTCGCGCATGCGTGACGTGGACGGCCGCATCATCGGCGCGGTCGTCACCCTCGAGGACGTCTCCGAGGTCAAGGCGCTCACCGATCAGCTCATCCGAGCCGACCGGCTCGCCGCCATGGGTGAGCTGACCGCGGGGGTCGCCCATGAGGTGCGCAACCCGCTCGGCATCATCAGGGCCTCCGTCCAGTTGCTCGAGGAGCCCGGGGCGGATCGCGAGACCGTGCGCGAGGCGACCACGGTCATCAAACAGGAGATCGACCGCCTCGACAAGGTCATCAAGGCCCTCCTGGACTTCGGGCGACCGAACAGGCCGCACATGCAGCAGGTGGACCTGAGCGATGTCATCGACGACGTCGTACTGTTCACCCGTCGGTTCGCCAAGCAGTCGAATGTGCGGATAGAGCGGTCGATACCCGAGACGTTGCCGCCCGTCCGCGCTGACGCCGATCAGCTCAAGCAGGTCTTCGTGAACCTCATCTCGAATGCCGTCCAAGCCATGCAGCCAATCGGCGGTCTGATCACGGTCAGCGCGCGCGAGGACGAGGGGTTCGTCTCGGTGACGGTCGCGGACACCGGCCCAGGGATCCCCGCGGCACGTCTACCGAAGATCTTCGACCCGTTCTACTCGACACGGAGCGACGGAACCGGCCTCGGACTCACGATGGTGCACCGCATCATCGACGAGCACGACGGGCACATCGAGGTCGCCTCGAACGTCGGCGAGGGTACATCCTTCACCGTATCCTTACCGATAGCCGACGAGGTACGCGAGATGAGGGAGCGATGAGTAGACGCGTTCTGGTGGCCGATGACGAGAAGAACATGCGTTGGGTGCTCTCACAGGCACTCACCGCGGAGGGCTACGAGGTCCTCGAGGCTGCGAGCGGCAAGGAGGCGCTCGCAGCGATCGAGGAACAGCAGCCCGACATCGTGGTCCTCGACCACAAGATGCCGCCTCCGGATGGTCTAGAGGTGCTCCGGCGCATCCGGGGAAAGGGGTCGACCATCCCCGTCATCATGCTCACTGCCCACGGGAACGTGGCGAGCGCCGTCGAGGCGATGAAGGCGGGGGCGACGGAGTACCTCACGAAGCCGTTCGACCTCGAGGAGCTCAAACTGGGCATCGAGAAGGCGCTTCGCTTGGCAGAGCTCGCTGCTGAGGTGGACCGCCTGCGAGCAGAGGTCGACCGCGAGTACGACATCGAGGGCATCGTGGCCTCCGATCCCAAGATGCTCGAGATCCTGAAGGTCGTGCGTACGGTCGCACCCACGAATGCCACCGTCATGATCTACGGCGAGTCCGGAACGGGCAAGGAGCTCGTGGCCCGGGCGCTGCACAAGCTGTCGAGCCGCAGCGGCAAGCCGTTCATCTCCGTGAGCGCAGCGGCGTTGCCGGAAACGCTCTTGGAGAGCGAGCTTTTCGGCTATGAGAAGGGCGCCTTCACCGGAGCGATGCAGGCCAAGCCTGGCCGCTTCGAGATGGCGAACGGGGGGACCCTCTTCCTCGACGAGATCGGGGACATATCGCCGGCGGTCCAGGTGAAGCTCCTGCGGGTCCTGCAGGAGCGGACGTTCGAACGGCTCGGAGGGACCCGCAGCATCGAGGTCGACGTTCGGGTGATCGCCGCGACGAACCGGGACCTCCAGCGACTCATCGCTGAAGGCTCCTTCCGAGAGGATCTCTTCTACCGGCTGAACGTGGTGCCGCTCACGCTGCCGCCGCTGCGGCAACGCAAGGGCGATATCCCGTTGCTCGTGGCGCACTTCCTCGAGAAGCACAACGCGAGCGGCAAGCGCTTCACCCCGGAAGCGATTGGTGTGCTCGTCGACTACCAGTGGCCGGGGAACATCCGCGAGCTCGAGAACATCGTGGAGCGCATCGCCATCCTGGCCAAGGGCGACGTGATCGACGTGGACGATCTTCCGCTCGAGATCAGGCTCGGCACGAGCCACGCGGTCGGTGCCGGTCGGCATGTCGTCCTCCCGGACGAGGGCGTCGATCTCGAGGAGCTCGAACTCGATCTCATCCGGCAAGCGCTGGAACGCACCGGCGCCAGCGTGCCGAAGGCGGCGAAGCTCCTCGGTCTGACCACGAAGACGCTCGAGGTCCGCATGGAGAAGTTCGGCCTGTGAGAGAGGGGTTCGCTTGGCATGTACCTTGCAAACACCTGAGCGGTGCCCTCATCCGCGAGCGTCAGGACGGACATGCAGGACAAGAAGGCGGGATCGAGTGCCATCGCATGGATCTCCATCGGCCTGGCGGCCGCCGGTGCCCTTGCGTTGCTCGCCCTGTGGGGTCCACAGGCTCGGGTCGGGACCTGTGCGGCAGCCGCGGGCGGCTGGTTCATCGTGCTGGCCGCTGCCCTCATCATCGCAGGCGCTGGGTGGCTGCTCGTCCGGCACGGTCGCAGCGACTCACTCGGCTCGAACGGGTCCCTCGAAGGGCATGCTTGCCCTTCGTGCGGGCGGTTCGTCCTCGATTCGTGGCGCATCTGTCCCCACTGTGGGCGTTCGTTGGATCAGGATGAGGATTCGGTCGAGCGTTCGTTCATGAGGTAGCGGAGGAGATTCGTATGGCTGATGTGGTGACCACGAGGTTCACGACCAAGGGCATGCACTGTCATTCGTGCGAGATGCTCATCGAGATGACGGTGGGAGAGCTCGAGGGTGTCGCTGAGGTGAGAGCGGACGCAGCTCAGGGAGTCACCGACGTGACGTACGACCCGGATGTGGTCACGGTCGACCGGATCCTCGACAGCATCTTGCGAGCCGGCTACGAGGCGAACGTCGCATCGTGAGCATCGGCTACCTCACAGCGTTCCTCGGAGGCGCACTGTCGTTCTTGGCGCCGTGCGTCCTCCCTCTGATACCGGGCTACCTGTCCTTCATAACGGGTCTTTCGAGCGTCGAGCTCGGTGGGCGGACCTCGCTGCGCGTCGTGATGGTCCCGGCGCTCCTGTTCGTCGCGGGTTTCACGGTGGCCTTCACGTTCCTGGGAGCGTCGGCAGGATTCGCGAGTCAGGCGCTGCGGCCGTTCCTGGCTGCGTACGGTGAGGTCGTCACTGTCGTCGCCGGCATCGTCGTCGCGCTCATGGGCGTGCTGCTCACGGGCGTGATCAAGGTGCCATGGCTCTACGCTGAAGCGCGCGTGGATCTCGCTGCGGCCAAGCGGTTCGGTCGGGCTGCGTCGTTCTTCATGGGCCTTGCATTCGGATTCGGCTGGACGCCGTGCGTCGGTCCCATCCTCGCGGTCATCCTCGGCCTCGCGGCCGAGACGGGTGACACGCTCCGTGCGGCCTCGATGCTCGGCGCGTACTCCTTGGGTCTCGGGTTGCCCTTCCTGCTGACTGCCGCCTTCTTCGGCTCGTTGCGCTCGACGCTCGGGTGGTTCAACCGGCACTCCCACCGTATCGCGCAGGTCTCCGGTGGGATCCTGGTCGTCATGGGTGTCCTCATGGCGAGCGGTCAGATGGGTGCGATCTCGCGCGCACTCGTCAAGGTCTTCCCGTTCCTGGCCGGGCTCGGCTGATCACCCCGTGACGTGACGTCACGGCGCGCCTGTCCTACGATGGACGAGGTCGTCGAAACGAATGTGGGGTCATGTCACTGGCGAGACGGGACAGCCTGGCGACGCGATTCACGCTGTGGGCCGTGCTCCTCATCGGTCTGGCGACACTGGCGCTCAGCATCTCATCGGCTCTCGGCGTGTTCCGGATGGCTGCGCAAGAGCAGGACACGCGGAACCGGACGCACGCCACGCTCGTGGCTCGCGAGGTCGCCGGTCATCTGACGGGCGCCTACCGTGTCGTCAGGGCACTCGCGGAGCGCGAGGTCTTCCGTCATGGGGACCCCGACGAGATCCGACGCGTGCTGCCGGCGGCCGTACTCGAGAATGCCTCGTACCTCGAGCAGATCAGCGTGCTGACCTCCGACACGGTCCTGGCGTCGTATCCGGTCATCGGGACGAGGGAGACGGGGATCGTGCGCTCCATCGCGAGGCGCTACGCGCGCTCCCGCCCGCGGGTGCTCGCGGCGCATGAGGACGCCACCCGATCGACGATCTGGGTCGCTGTCCCGGCGATGAGCCAGACCGGGAGCGATCGTCTCGTGCTCGCACGAGTCCGCTCCGAGGCTCTATTCACAGCGCTCGAACACGTCGCTTCGGCCCAGCAGCGGCCCTCCGTCGCCGTGATGGACGAGCCCGGGATGATCGTGATCGGTGACGGCGACGCCGCCACACTCGGGGCAGTCGTCGAGCAGATCGATCGCATCTCGCAGGAAGGCCGGTTCTCGACACGGAGACGTGACGGTCGACGTCTGTCAGGGTTCGTCGCACCGATCGATGGCGATCTGGGGACGGTGTGGCGCGTCATAGTGAGCGAGTATGCCGATGAGCCCATCCAGGCCACGGTACGCGCACTCGTGCCGGCAGGCATGGCCTACCTCGCGATCATCACCCTCGCGGTTGCGTTGGCCGTGGCGTCGTTCACCAGACTCGCCAGACCGCTGCGCGTTCTCGATGACCACGCGCGAGCGGCAGCTGCTGGCGTGCGCCTCCAGCCCCTGACCGTGGATCGCTCGGATGAGGTCGGTCGGCTCATGGAATCCTTCAACCTCATGACAGCCCGGCTCGACCGCCTTCACGACGCGGCCCAGATCCTCGCGCGCTCTGCCGATCCGGACGAGGTCCTCGAGGGCATCGTCACCACGACACGACACATGCTTCGTGCGCGAGACGTGGACGTCCTGCTCTTCCGGGAGTGTGGTGCGGGGCTCACGCTCGTCAGAGCGCACGGCGCCCTCGAGGGCGCCGTCGGTGAGGTCATCGCGCTCGACTCATCACCGTGGCTGAAGCGGGCCATCACGTCGCGAGAGGTGACGACGTTCGACGGTGATCCGCGGGACGATGCCCTCATGCGCCTCCACGACACAGGCGAGCGTGCTGGCTGCGGCATCGCTGTACCGCTCACGAAGGCCGAGGAACTCCTCGGTGTCATCGCCATCGTCTTCGAGGCGCCTCGCGAGTTCACGGCTGCCGAGGTCGAGATCCTGCGCTCCTTCGCAGCACAGGTCTCGATCGCGTTCGACAATGCGCGCTTGCTCGACGAGGCTCGTGCGCGCGCTGCGGAGCTGGAGTACGTGTTCCGTATCTCGCAGATCGTGAGCAGATACCTCGATCGAGATGCCGTCCTGAGTCAGGTCCTGGATGTCGTCCAGAAGATGCTTTCAGCAGACACCGTCATGTTCATGATGTACGACGAGCAGGCGAAGCGCATCCAGGTCCCCATGGCTCGCGGCATCATCTCGAAGGGGCTCCTCGATGCGATCTTCGCCCCCGGCGAGGACATCCCGGGGCACGTCTTCGCCCATGCCGAACCACGCCTCGTGGACGATCTCACCTCGCACGATTCCGCGTTCGCCCGTCGGGCTGTCGGCACCCACCTGCGAAGCGCCGTCATCGTCCCGCTCGTGGCCCGTGGACGCGCCATCGGCGTGCTCGTCGCCTTGTCGCGGCAGCCCGCAGCATTCCAGGCGAAAGACCTCAGTCTGCTCATGACGCTGGCATCACAGGCCGCCCTCGCCATCGATACCGCCGAGCTGTACAGTCGCGAGCACCACGTCGCGTCGATCCTCTCGAAGAGCATCGTCCCGGAGCGTCTGCCGGACATCCCCGGGCTCGACCACGCCGAGGTGTACCTACCAGTATCGCGTGGCTTCGAGATCGGTGGTGATTACTACGACCTGCTCGAGGCCCCTGACGGACGTGCCGTGTTCGTCATGGGTGACGTCTGCGGGAAGGGCGTGCAGGCTGCGACGAAGACGACCATGCTCAAGTACTCCGTGCGGGGCATGATCGCAGCGGGCCTCGAGCCAGCCGAGACCCTCAAGCGCCTGAACCAGATGCTCGTGGAGACCGATGACCCCTCCAACATCGTCACGCTCTGGCTCGGGTTCCTCGACATCGACACGGGCGAGCTCGTCTGGGCGAACGGAGGGCACCCGCCCGCACTGCTCCTCGATGCGGATGATCGTCGGGTCATCCGCTGCGGCACGACCGGCCCGCTGCTCGGCGCCGTGGCGCATGCGCCGTACCGTCAAGCGTCGCTCTCGGTCGATGTCGGTTCAACGCTCCTGCTGTTCACCGACGGGGTGACCGAAGCACGCGGCGACACGGGCTTCTTCGGTGAGGGCCGGGTGCGCCGGCTGCTGAAGCGGGGCGGCAGCGTAACGGAGATCACCGCTCGCCTGCGCGAGGCGATGGAACGCTTCGCAGGAGGAGCGCTCCGCGATGACGTTGCGATCCTCGCGGTCATGCGTGTCGGTCGCTGAGAGGGAAGCGTGTTTCGCGCAGGTTTCCTGGGTAATCACAACAAGAGCGGAACGGACGTGTGAGGGTGAGCATGGACATCGATCTCGAGAGACCTGAGGGCATCGCGACGTGTATCGCGCACATCCGCGGCGAGCTCGATGTCGATTCCGTGCCCGGGGTGCGCGAGCGGCTCCTGGACGCCGTTCACGGTGGCGTTCAGGATGTCGTCCTCGACTTGAGTGGGGTGCACTATGCCGATAGCTCGCTGTTCAGTCTCCTCGTCTCACTCGACCGCGCGGTCGGTCCTGTGGGCGGGCGGGTCGTGGTCGCGGGCGCGAACGACAACGTGAACCGCGTGCTGGAGCTCTCAGGACTCGTTGCGGTCGCACCCAGCATCTCATCGGTGCGTGACGTTCGTGAGGCGATCGCGTCGTCGGTGCTGGATCGTGGGCCTGCGACGGAGAGGATCGCCGATCACCGTTTGACATTCCAGGCGAGCACGTCGGCTCTCGGCGAGGCCCGCTCGCGGATCGTCGAGATCCTCGAGCCGCTCGGCATACAGGCCAGCACCCTGTTCGACATACGGGTGGCTGCGGGCGAGGCACTCGCGAACGCCATGCGGCACGGGTCACCCCAAGGGGAGCTCGACACCATCGCCGTCGAGGTGGAGGTCTATGAGGACCGCGTCGTGATCGTCGTCAGCGACGCAGGGTGCGGATTCGATGGTTGTCACGTCGAGAGCGACGACCTGTATGCGACCTCTGGAAGGGGGGTCATGTTCATGCGAGCACTCATGGACGGTGTGGAGTTCTACACATCGTCCGCAGGTGGGACGTCGGTGCGATTGGTCAAGCACGTGGACCTCACGCGTGTGCGCGGGTGACCGCGCCGTGTCGGTGGTCGTACGCCGAGGGGTGTGAGACAATGAGCGCGGAGCAGGAGACGTGGAGGGAAGCGGCATGGATCTGCTCGAGGTACTGAGACGTCGACGATCGATCAGGGTGTTCACGGGCGACCCCATCCCAGAGGGCGTCATCGATGACCTCGTCGAAGCAGCCATCCTCGCTCCGTCGAGCAGGAACATGCAGCCGTGGCATTTCCACGTGGCCACCGGCGAGACGCGCAGGCGCGTCGGTCAGATCATGGCGCTCACCACCCAGTACCTTGAGGAGTACGTGGAGCTCTTGAGTCCTGAGGAGATCGCTCGCGCTGCGGAGTTCTACGCGAACCTCGGGAACGCGCCTGTCGTCATCGCGGTCTCGACACTCGTGTTCGAGGACGAGACCACGATGATGAACGCCTACATCGCGGTGGGTGCGGCCATCGAGAACCTCCTGCTGCGTGCGACCGACCTCGGCTACGGTGCATGCAGTATCACCGTCCCATCGTGGGTCACGGATCAGGTCATGGAGGCGTTCGACGTACCGGCGGACCGCAGGATCTGCGCGCTCCTGCTCGTCGGCCACGCAGCAGAGATACCCGTTCCGGTCGACCGGCGTCATGACGTGGTGACCTTCCTCACGTGATCGTGCGTGCCGTCTTCTTCGATGTCGGGAACACGCTCCTGCATCCACACCCGAGCGTGTCAGCTGTATGCCAGGAGGTCCTACTGGACGAGGGACACGAGCGTGACATCGAGGCGATCGAAGCCTTCATGCCGCTCGTCGACGCGTACTACGAGGACCGGTACCGTGCCGACGACACGTTCTGGACCGACGAGAAGCAGACCTCGTCGGTGTGGGTCGGCATGTACACGGTCCTCTGCCGGGAGCTCGGTATCGCCGATCGAGCTGAGCACATAGCACGTCGCGTGTACGATGAGTTCGGAAGGCCGGAGCGCTGGCGGGCCTATGACGATGTCGCACCGACGCTCCGGAGGCTCAAGGCGGAGGGCGTGCGTACGGGCATCATCTCGAATTGGGACCGCAGGCTCCGGGGACTCCTCGAAGGTCTCGGGATCGCCGATCTGCTCGACACGATCGTGAGCTCGGCTGACGTCGGGCTCCGGAAGCCCGATCCGCGCATCTTCGAACTGGCGTGCGAACAGGTCGGGGTCGAACCTCGCGAGAGCCTCCACGTGGGCGACCATCACTACGCCGACCTCCTCGGCGCTTCCGCAGTGGGCATGCGAGGGGTGCTCATCGATCGCCACGGAGGGATGCCGACGATCGGTGGCGTGCGACCGATGCGCACGCTCGATGAACTGTGGGCACGGCTCGCGGACGAGAATGGAGGGGCGCATGCCGGTCGATGATCTGCGTTCGTTCATGGCGCTGCTGGAGCGTCGAGGTGAACTGCATCGCATCACGGAGCCGGTCGATCCGTATCTGGAGATGGGCGAGGTCGCAGACCGGGTGAGCAAGCGTCATGGTCCTGCGCTCGTGTTCGAGCAGCCGGTCGACCATGCTCGTGGAGTGACGTACGCGCACCCCGTCGTGATGAATCTCTTCGGGAGCTACGACCGGATGGCGCTCGCGCTCGGCGTGGATCCAGGCACGGGCACGTGGCGCGACCTCGATGCGAAGGCCGAGGAGTTGATGCGATTGCTGCCGCTCGACGCGCCGACGAGCGTGCTCGAGAAGCTGGGGATCGCCAAGAATCTCGCGGCGATCGCTGGAGCCGGTCCTCAGGTCGTCAGGCGGGCGCCCGTGCAAGAGGTCGTGCTGCGTGGTGATGATGTCGATCTGGGGACGCTCCCGGTCCTCACGACGTGGCCGGGTGACGGTGGACCGTTCATCACGCTGCCGCTCGTCGTGACGAGCGATCCGAAGGGTCGCCTCAATATCGGCATGTATCGGCTGCAGGTCTTCGATCGCGCAACGACGGGACTGCACATCCACGAGCATCACGACGGTGCGAAGAACATGCGTGCGTGGCAGGCCGCCGGAGCGCACCGGATGCCGGTCAGCGTGGCGTTGGGCGGTGATCCCGTCACCATCTATGCGGCGACAGCGCCGGTCCCACCCATGATCGACGAGTACCTGTTCAGCGGCGTCCTGCGCGGCAAGAGTGTCGAGGTCGTGAAGTGCGTGACGAATGACCTTCTCGTCCCCGCGCACGCGGAGATCGTCCTCGAGGGCTGGTGTGATCCCTCCGAGCTGCGCGAAGAGGGTCCCTTCGGTGATCATACGGGGTACTACTCACTTGCGGGCGACTTCCCGGTCTTCCACGTCGAGGCGATCACGATGCGCAGTGACGCCCTGTACCCGGCCACCATCGTCGGCCGTCCTCCCATGGAGGACTGTTACATGGCGAAGGCGACCGAGCGCCTCTTCCTGCCGGTCATCAAGGCGATGATACCCGAGGTGGTCGATTACGACCTTCCGCTCGAAGGCGTCTTCCACAACTGCGCCATCTTCCAGATCCGCAAGGAGTTCCCCGGGCAGGCCTTCCGCGTCATGAATTTCGCGTGGTCGATGGGGCAGATGATGTTCACGAAGTTCGTCATCGTCGTCGATGAGGATGTGGACTGCCACGACTACTCGCAGGTGGCGTGGCGCTGTTTCAACAACGTCGATCCTTCGCGTGACATCCTCATCAGTAAGGGGCCGCTCGATCGTCTCGACCACGCGAGCAACATGGAGAGCTTCGGGTTCAAGATGGGCATCGATGCGACCAAGCCGCTCCCCGGTGAGGGGCACACGCGCGGGTGGCCGGACGCACTCGAGATGTCCGAGGATGTGAAGCATCGCATCGACGAGCTGTGGGAGCGCTTGGGGCTGTGAGACGCATACGGGCCAAGATCGGCATCTTCCTCGAGCTCGTCAAGTTCGAGCACTCCATCTTCGCGCTCCCGTACGCGTACATCGGCGCGTTGTACGGCGCCCAGGCCGCGGCCACGTCAGCGAGCGTCGGTACTGTACCCGAGCAGGGGATGAGGGAGTGGTTCACCGTCCACGCGAGCAGTGGTGTCGCATGGCCGACGCTCTCGGCGATGGTATGGATCACGCTCGTCATGGTGGGTGCGCGTTCATTCGCGTTCGTCGTGAATCGTGCCGTCGACAAGGAGATCGATGCGCGCAATCCTCGGACCGCCGGGCGTGCCGTACCAGCGGGGCTCGTCAAGACATGGGAGCTGTGGGTGTTCGCGGTGCTCGTCCTGACGTTGTACCTCATCGGGATATGGCAGCTGCATCCCATCACGCGTAGCCTGTGGCCGATACCGCTCATCGCGTTCGTCGTGTACCCGTACCTCAAGCGTCTCACCCCGCTGTGCCATCACTGGCTCGGCATGTGCCTCGGTCTCGCACCGGTCGGCGCGTGGGTGGCTGTCGGCGGCCCGATCTGGGACCTCGCACCCTGGGTGTTCAGTGCCGCGGTCCTCGTGTGGACGGCCGGCTTCGACATCATCTACGCGACGCAGGACATCGAGTGCGATCGCCGTGACGGGCTCCATTCGGTGCCAGCGGACTTCGGCTTGCGCCGGGCGCTCATGCAGGCTCGCCTCAAGCACGCCTCGACGGTGGCGCTCCTCGCGCTGGCAGGCTACCTCGTCGGAGCCGGATGGCCGTGGTACGCTGCGGTCGTGGTGGCCGGCGCGCTCCTGGCGTACGAGAACGGCATCGTGTCGCCCGACGATCTGAGCAGGGTTGATGCAGCCTTCTTCACCGTCAATGGGATCATCGCGATCGTGGTCTTCGCGGGCGCGCTCCTGGATCGCTCGCTCAGGGGGTGAGGACGTGGGTTCGTTCGTCGTCATCGTGACGGGCGCGTCGGGATCCGTGTATGGCATGCGCACCGTCGAGCAGCTCATCCTCGCGGGGCATGGCGTCGACCTCATCGTGACACCGGCAGGGCAGCAGGTGATCGAGCTCGAACTGGGGTTCTTGCTGCCGAAGCTTGAAGCCACGCACGCGGTGGCTCGCTTCCTCGAGCTTCCATCGAGCGATCGGTTGCGACTCGTGCCGCACGATGACCTTCGTGACGCATTGGCGAGCGGCTCGTCGGTCGCGGACGCGGTGGTGGTCGCGCCAGCGTCGATGGGGTTCATCGCGTCAGCTGCCGCGGGGTTGGCGAGTGACCTGCCGGAGCGGGTGGTCGACGTCGCTCTCAAGGAGCGACGGCCGGTGGTCCTCGTTCCACGCGAGACGCCGCTGAGCCTCATCCACCTCAGGAACCTCACGACGCTCGCTGAGGCTGGTGCGATCGTGCTGCCCGCGATGCCGGCGTTCTACACGTACCCCTCGTCTCTCGACGATGCAGTCAACTTCGTCGTCGGGCGCGTCCTCGACGTGCTCGGGGTCGCCCATGACCTGTATCCCCGCTGGCGCGGGCGTGATGCTTGACGGCACCCTGCGAGCGGGTGCAGAATCGAGTTCAGCAGGGTCCACGTAGCAGCATCGTAGCCATGCATCGTAGACGGAGGAGAGAGCCATGACCCTCGCACAGGCGCGCAAGCGCTATCCGCTCGTGCCCCGTGAGATCATCAAGTGGGCACTCGAGAACATCTCCGACCCCAAGGACCTGGAACGAGGTCTGTACCGCCTCGAGCAGGCTCGCCGTATCCAGATCACGTACGGCGTCTGAGCGCTTGGCGACCTCCTTGCTCGGATCGGCGATGGCTGCAGCCTGACCCGTCGTGCCTGCACCTGCGCTCGTTCGTGCGTGCCATGGCGCACGAGGCCCGATCGGATGGACCGATCGGGCCTCGTCGTGTACTTGGAGGCGACGCCCGGATTCGAACCGGGGGTAAGGGCTTTGCAGGCCCCTGCCTTACCACTTGGCCACGTCGCCTGATGGAGGGGCCTAAGCCCCGCTCTCAATGAAGAAGGTCGGCCCCGAGGGGCTGACGCACGGTCCTCGGACCAACCTTCCGGACGGTTCTTCTGGAGCGGACGACGGGACTCGAACCCGCGACCCCAACCTTGGCAAGGTTGTGCTCTACCAACTGAGCCACGTCCGCGCGCAGAGCGTAGTCTACCAACGGGATGCGGGGTGTGCAAGGACGAATCCGCGACGAATAGGGTCTGGCGCAACCGACGATGACTGCTACAATAGTCGTCGCTGTCCGCTTGGCGGGCAGACGACCACGGGCGCTTAGCTCAGGGGGAGAGCACTTCCTTGACGCGGAAGGGGTCAGAGGTTCAAATCCTCTAGCGCCCACCATGTGAGTGACGGGCCTCCGGCGTGCGCCGGAGGCCCGTTCATGTCCTCTCGCGCACCAGTGCGCCACTCCGCATCGGCGTTGGATGCTATGCTGGGATGCGGCGGTCAAGGAGGTCGTGATGCGACTGGCGCGTCGGCTCGTGCACTGCTCACTGTGCGTCGTCCTCGTGGCGGTGGCCTTGGCCCCCGTCGGTGCATCAGCCTCGCCATCCGGCGTCGTACTCGTCGATCTCACCGTGAGCAGGGTCGCTGGGGCGACGCGCTTCGATACTGCCGTGGCTGCAGCGCGGCAGGCGTTCGCGGGGTGGTCGGGCGTCTCGCACGTCGTCGTGGCGAACGGTGAGGTGAGTCCCCCCGCGCTCGCTCTCGTGGCTGCCACCGCGGCTGCATCGTATGACGCGCCGCTTCTGCTCGTGCAGCGTGACCGCCTGCCCGAGACCGTGCGCACCGCACTCGCGCAGATCCGCTCGGTGAACGGGACCGTCACGGTCATCGCGGTCGGAGGGCCCACGGCCATCGGATCCTCATGTGTCGCCGAGATCGAGCGCATCACGGGGCGTGGGACGGTCAAGCGACCGTGGGTGGATGCTGACCGGTTCACCGTGGCTGCCGATGTGGCTGTCGATGCGTGCGTACGCTCCATCGAGGGGACCGCGACGGTTCGTCGCGTGCTCGTGGCGAACGGAGAGGACCATTCGGGACTGTACGACGCTCTCATCGCGGCTACCTTGAGCGCCTCGATGAGGGTGCCTCTCCTCCTGGTTCGCGCTTCGGATGTGCCCGATGCCGTTCGTGATGCGATGGCCGAGCTCTCGCCAGAGGAGGTCATCATAGTCGGCGGTCCGGGGGTGGTGTCCGACGCCGTGGCCGCATCACTCCGTGCGACGGCCAGGTGGTCCGGTGCGACGCGGTACGCCACGGCTGCGGTAGCATTCGACGAGGCGAGGCGACGGGGGTTCGTGGAGAGCGATACGGTCGCCATCGTGTCCACTGCTCACGACGGCCTCCTCGCTGCGGCATGCGCAGGCAGGACGCACGCGGCCACACTCCTCACGACGAGGGATGCGCTCTCTCCAGCGTCGGCCGTACGCCTCAGTGGCAGCTGGGCAGCGGTGAGGTTCGCCACAGTGTACGGCGGTCGCGGGGCTGTGAGCGATGAGGTCGTCTCGGAGCTCACAGGCCACCCGAGCACCCCGACCATCATCACACCCAGGTCCGGCTCTCTTCAGGCACGAGCAGCCCGCGTGCGTGCTCGTGTCGGGATGAACACGGAGCAGCTGCATGTGTACGTGGACGGTCGGCTCGTGCGCACGGTGCCGGTCGAGTCGTGGACCACCGTGGACCTCGGCATCTGTCCGATGCCCCGCACCGGAGGGTCGGTGCGCGTCGTCGCACGTGGACCAGGAGGCAGGACCTCGGCCCGTTCCGTCACCATCGAGCGACTCGCGTACCCAGCATCGACCTCGATCGTCATCGATAAGTCGGACTTCCGGCTGTACTGGGTCCGCGACGACATCCTCGTGGCATCGTATCCGGTCGCGATCGGCCGCGTCGGCATGGAGACGCCGGTTGCCCACTGGAAGGTCGGCGCCAAGTACCAGACCGATCGGTTGAGCGTCTACGGTCCCCGGAAGATGCGGCTGTTCCGTCGCGTGGTGATCGGTGACACCGTGCGGTACGTGTACACCCGCTACGCCATCCACGGGACGAATGAGCCGTGGGTCATCGGAACCAAGGCCTCGCACGGTTGCATCCGCATGTACAACCGGGACGTCCTCGCGCTCTACCCGCAGGTGCCACTCGGTACGCTCGTCCAGACACGCGAGTGAGCCGAATCGGGTGGTCGTTCGGGGGCGCTCCCATGTCGTGGCACTTCGTGCTACAGTCCACATGGCCGAGCGCGAAGGGGGAGGACCATGGTCAGCGTCGCAGAGGCGGTCGTCATGGTGCTCGAACCGTACGTGGGCAGGACCGTCGCTGACACGTGCGTGCGGGCGACGGCCCTCTCGATCGGGAAACCATCCGATGAGCTCACGGTCGACGATCTCGTGCACGTCGAAGCGAACGCTCGTCGTCTCCTATCGGCCGCCTTACCCCGGACGAAGATCGATGAGCTCATGCAGGTGATCGAGGAGGAGGTCGGACGATGAGGACGAGCGGGCCAGCCCTCCGTGCGACGTGGGTCGTGCTCGTGCTCGGCGCCGCTGCCACCGTGCTGGTGCAGGGTCTCGTCGCTGCGGGGATCGGTGGCGAGTCCATGACGACGGCGATCAGCGACCTCGGCGGCATCCTCATCATCGGTGCGGCCGCTACGATCGTCATCAGGACTGCACTGCGGTTCGAGCGGGGGGAGCCGGTCCGTCGCCAGTGGCTCGCGGTGGGGACGGGGATCGTCCTGTACGTGCTCGGTGACGTCGTCTGGTCGTGGTACGAGCTGGCCTTACGGGTCGAGCCACCGTTCCCGGGGCCGCCTGACATCTTCTACATGGCGATGTACGCGTTCCTGGGATACGGGCTCATCACGGCAGCGCTCGCGTACCGCACGTGCGTCGACCCGAGGCGGCCGCTCGTCACATCACTGCTGGTCGGCACCACCGGTTGGATCGTGCTGTACCTGTCGCTCCTCGAGGACATCCTCGCTGACCCGACCATGGGATGGGTGGAGCGGGTGGTCAACCTGTACTACCCGAGCGCTGATGTGATCTTCCTGCTCGGACCCGCGGTGTTCGCCCTCCTCGTCGTGGCGCGCCTCGGCCGAGGCTTGCTCGCAGTGCCCTGGCGTCTCGTCGTGACCGGCGTGGCACTCATCGCGGTGTCCGACACCGCGTACCAGTGGCTCGAATGGCGAGGCACGTACGCCTCAGGCGACCTGGTGGATGCGGGTTGGATGCTCGGGTGGGTCGCGATCGCTGCCGCCGGCATGGCGATGCGGGAGATCGCAGCACCGGCACGATGACGCGGGAGACCTCCGGGATCCGAGCCGCATCGTCCTCAAGGCTCGAGCTCGGGCACGAGGATGGTCGCAGCCCCCGGGAGCACACGTGCCCTGAGGGGTGTCGTGTTGCCGGGCGCCTCACCATCGTACTGGACGGGTAGGGGAGGCTCGGACCGGATCTCGACGCGTGATGCCGTGTAGGTGAGCAGGCCGGGTCTGTCCGCGTGCTCCACGATCCGGTCGAGGAGGGCAGCCAGCAGCGCGGGAGCCAGTCCTGGCACGGACCGTGGCGTGAGGCAAGCCACGTCGAAGCGTCCGTCAGCAGGGTCGCTCGCGTGCGTGACGGCGAGGTCGAACTGGATGCGTGCGAGGTTGATGATGACCACCGCGATACCCTCCGTGACGACCGTCCTATCGTCGAGCGCGAGGATGAATGTCGATGTGGGGGGCGATGGTTCCTGGAGGGCGGCCGCGAGGTAGGCGAGTTCGCCCAGCGTCGCCTTCAGGGTCTGGGCTCGCTCCATGATCGCGGCATCGAATCCAGCCCCCGCCATCACGAAGAAGCCCGTGGGACTCGCGAGGTAGAGCTCTCCAAGGTCGTAGCGTCTCACGAGGCCACGGGCGATGGTCGCAGCGATCGCCCGTGGGTCGCGCGGCAACGAGAGATTCCTCACTGCGAGATTCGCGGTGCCAGCGGGGAAGAGAGCGACAGGGATGCCGGTGTCGCGCAGGGCGTACAGGATCGAGGAGCTCGTCCCGTCACCGCCGACCGCAACGACCGCTCTGAACAGCCGTACGTCCTGGAGCGGATCAGCGATGGGGAGCGTTGGGTCGAGCGTGCGGGACTCGAGCGCGAATCCGAGATTCGCGAGCTCGCGTCCCAGGGCGCGCAGGTCCGGTTCGCCTGAACCCGCCTGCGGATTGACGATCGCGAGTACGCGCTGCATGGCGACCCTGTCAGTCCCATGGGATACACTTCCGAGAAGGATTGTACGTCAGGCCCGGTGGCCAGCACCGATGGAGAGGCACGTGTACATCACCGAAACGGTAGCGCTCGAACGAGCGTGCGAACACCTTGCGACGAGTGACGTCATCGCTGTGGATACCGAATTCATCCGCGAACGGACGTACTACCCGAGACTGTGTCTCATACAGGTCGCCACGCGGGATGAGGCGTTCGCGATCGACCCCCTCGCCGGCATCGATCTTGCGCCACTGCTGCACGTGTTGGCCGACGGGGAGGCCACGAAGGTCCTCCATGCCGCTGCGCAGGATCTCGAGATCCTCTTTCGCCTGGCAGGAGCGGTGCCAGCCCCCGTCTTCGATACGCAGCTCGCCGCCACCCTGGCTGGTCATCCAGCTCAGGTGAGTTACCAACAGCTCGTGGCGGCCGAGCTCGGTGTGCGTATCGCGAAGGACCACACCTATGCCGATTGGGCTAGGCGCCCGCTGAGCGAGGACGAGGTGGCATATGCCCTCGATGATGTCCGCTACCTGCCGGCGGTGTACGATCGGTTGCGAGCGCGCCTGACCGGAGAGGGGCGCCTCGCGTGGCTGGCCGACGACTTCGAACTTCTCGCTGATCCGGCCACGTATGCGATCATTCCGGAGGAGCAATTCCGTCGGGTGAAGCGAGCCTCGTCACTGGACGCACGGTCGCTCGCAGTCCTGCGTGAGCTCGCCGCGTGGCGCGAGCGCGAGGCGCAATCGAGGGACCTACCTCGCAAGTGGGTGATGACCGACGAGGCTCTTGTCGAGGTGGCACGGCGCAAGCCTCCCGACGAGGGCGCGCTCGCAGCGATCCGCGGTGTGACCGATCAGCACGTACGGCGCTACAGCCGTGCGGTCCTCGAGGCCGTGCAACGAGGTCTGGCGGTCCCCGAGGAACGACTCCCGGTGCTCGCGAAGCGTCCGCGGATGACGAGGGATGTCGGGGAGCTCGCTGACCTGGCGTCTGCGCTCATCCGCGTCCGTGCGCGCGAACACGGTATCGCGCCGACGCTCATAGCGACGCGGGACGAGCTCGAGCGGTTCGTCGCGGGCGAACGGGACGGAGTCTCGCTCGCGAGCGGCTGGCGCCACACGATCGTCGGTGCGGAGATCGAAGCGCTCCTCGATGGACTTGTCACCTTGAAGGTTGAGGACGATGCGGTTCGCGTCGTTCCGCTTCAAGGACGCCAGAGCGATGCACGCGTGCGCGTGGAGGATGGGGTGCGGTCATGACGGAACGTGATGCGCTGAGCGTCTCCGATGCGATGCAGTTGGCGAAGATGGCGCTCGAGCAGGTGGCGGTTCGTGTGATCGGTGAGGTCACGAACGTCAGCCTCAACTACGCAGCCGCCGTGTACTTCACGCTCAAGGACGAGGCTGCGCAGATGCCGTGCCTCATGTGGCGGAACGCCTATGAGCTGTGTGGCTTCCAGCTCAAGGATGGCCTGCTCGTCGAGGTGAGCGGCGTCTTCTCCGTGTATGCACCGAAGGGCAGGATGCAGTTCCAGGTCAGACAGATGACCCTCGCGGGTGAGGGAGCCTTGCGCATGAGGGTGGCTGCCCTCGCTCGCAAGCTCGAGGCTGAGGGACTGATGGCGGAAGCCCTCAAGCGGCCGCTGCCGGCCTTCCCGGAGCGGATCGCGGTCGTCACGTCGTCACGGGGCAAGGCGGTCCACGACGTCCTGCGTACGCTCGCACGGCGGTATCCCGTCGCCGAGGTGCTCATCGCCGGTGTGCAGGTGGAGGGCGAGGGCGCGATCGAGGCGATCGTGGAGGGTCTGCGCGTCGCTGGCTCCACGCCAGGCGTCGACGTGGTCATCCTGTGCCGGGGTGGCGGGTCGTACGAGGACCTCATGCCGTTCAATAGCGAGGAGGTCGCCCGAGCGGTGCGCGCATGCCCGGTCCCCGTCGTGACCGGCATCGGACATGAGCCGGATGTCTCCATAGCAGACCTCGTCGCGGACGTGCACGCTTCGACACCGACCGCTGCGGCCGAGAGGGTCGCTCCAGCGGTCCAGGAGATCGAGGACCGTCTCTCGGGTCTTGCGACACGACTCGGGAGGGGTCTCGTTCACGTGCTGCAGGGGTGCGGACACCGTCTCGAGCTCCTCACCAACCGCACCGTCCTCAGTGACCCGGATGCCCTCTTGGCGTCCTTCGGTCTTCGCCTCGATGCTGCGATCGAGGTGCTCGCCCGGTCACTACCCGCGCGGCTCGAACGAGATGCACTCCGCGTCGAGGAGATGAGACGCACCCTGTCGCGGATGGCGCCACGGATCACCGAGCGGTTCGCTCACGAGCTCACGTCGACCGCATCACGGTTCCGTCCGGTGGCACCGAGACTCGTGGAGCGGCATGAGGGCTCAGTTGCTCTGCTCGCCGCACAGCTCGACACGCTCTCACCGCTCGCCGTACTGGCGCGTGGCTACGCGGTATGCTATGACGCGACCGGGGCGATCGTCCGTCGCGCGCGGGATGTCGACGTGGGGAACCGAGTGACTGTCAGGCTCGCTGAGGGTAGGCTTGGGTGTCTCGTCCAGGACAGGGAGGTACCGTCATGACCGACGTGGATGGTGCTGCGCAGGCGAATGGCGAGCTGACGTTCGGTGAGGCGATCGGCGAGCTCGAGCGCATCGTGCGCGAACTGGAAGCGGGTACGCTCGGGCTCGAGGAGAGCCTCGAGCGCTACGAGCGGGGTGTCGCGCTCCTCCGGTTGTGCCAGGAGAAGCTCGCGGATGCGCGCCAGAGGGTCACGATGCTCCTCGGTGAACTAGCGACCGAGGAGGTCGAGGACTGAACGCATCCGGATCGTCGAGTCGTACGTGGGCGTGTCCTTCGATGTGATCGACCGAGAGGAGTGAGGCAGTGTGAGTGAGTGTGTGTTCTGCATGGTCGCCGCGGGCGAGATCCCGGCGAAGGTGGTCTTCGAGACGGACGACGTCATCGCGTTCGATGACATCGCGCCCCAGGGACCCGTTCATACGCTCATCGTCCCTCGCGAGCACTACCGCGACCTCGGCGACGGGGTGCCCGAGAGGGTCCTCGGGGCGCTGCTCGCTGCGGTGCCGCAGGTCGCTGAGAGCAAGGGTATCGCAGAGAGCGGGTACCGTGTCATCGTCAACAACGGTCGGGATGCCTCACAGACGGTCGGACACCTCCACCTCCACGTCATCGGCGGCAAGCGCATGAGTCACGGGATGGTCTACTTCTCCGAGAACGAATGAGACATGATGATGGATGCCATCCGTATCGTCACGGACAGCACCTCTGACATCCCGCCGGCGATCGCTGAGGACCACGGGGTCGTGGTCGTCCCGCTCACGGTCACGATCGACGGCGAGAGCTTCAAGGACCAGACGCTGACACAGGAAGCGTTCTTCGAGCGGATGCGCGCAGCCGCGAGCCTTCCGACGACCTCGCAGCCCTCGGTGGGCGAGTTCGTCGAGGTGTACGCCCGATGCCTCGAGGATGCAGCCCACGTGATCTCCGTGCACGTCTCGTCGGCGCTGTCGGGAACCATCGAGTCGGCCCGGGAAGCGGCGAAGCGGTTCGCAGGGCGCGTCACGGTCTTCGATTCGCTCAATCTCGCGTGGGGTGAGGCGTTGCAGGTCCTGGAAGCAGCCAAGGCGGTCCGAGCGGGTGTGGACCTGTCGGGGGTGCTCCAGGCGCTCGAAGCGGCTCGATCGCGGGTCCGGATGATCGTCGGGCTCGACAAGCTCGACAACCTCGCTCGGGGAGGGCGTATCGGTGCCGTATCGGCGTTCCTCGGTGGCCTGCTCGACCTCAAGGTGACCCTCACCGTCAACGAACGAGGCGCGTTGGAGCCGGTGGGACGATCACGTGGGCAGAAGGCTGCTCTGGAGCACACGCTCAGGTGGGTAGCTGAGCAGATGGGCGATCACCGCCGCGGCATCTTCGCCGTGATGCATGCACTCGCGCCCGACCGGGCGGCTGCGCTCGCCGACAGGCTGCACGACCGTTACGACATCGAGGAGCTGTACGTCGTGGAGGCTGGATCGGTCATCGCGACGCACACGGGTACCGGCTGGGGCGTCGCGCTCCTGCCGACGGGATAGCGACGCGCTCGTCGGCTGCGACGTGTGAGCACCAAGAAGACGGAGAGGCCCCGGCCTTCGGGCCGAGGTCTCTCGCATTCCTTCCCTGGCTTTACCCCTGAGTCTCAGTGACCTGCGGCTCTTGCCGCGCTCGTCGCGATGCCGGTCGTCGACGGGTCAACCATCGCGGCCTTCGGGCTTCTCCCGCGCGCCGCATCCGTTCAGGGAAGGGAATCCTCTCACGCGAGTGTAGCGCAGGCCCGGACCGACCTGCAACGGTCGTTACATGGACGGTATGGGACAGCCGTTCGTCGCCTGCACGTCGTATCACGGGTGCGCCACCGCTCTGTCGTGCACATGCCGTTGACCGAGAAAACGAAGCCGCACGGCTGAGCCCGCGCAGGACCCACGTCTGTGAGCAGGTAGCATTGGTGGCACCACGCGCAGGGCGGGTGGTGCTCGTATGTGGGGAGCAGGGCACATGCGGCTCGTGTCCCGTGCACGGGGCCGCATCGAGCAGATGCGAAGGAGGCGTGGGCATGACTGAATCGCAGCACATCGAGTCGCTGTCGACCGAGTACCGGGTCGTTCAGCCGCCCGCATGGGTGTCGGAAAGGGCGTACATCCAGTCGATGGAGGAGTACGAGGAGCTCTACAAGCGCTCCGTGGAGGACCCGGAAGGCTTCTGGGCCGACATGGCCGAGGAGATGCTCCACTGGCACAAGAAGTGGGATACCGTCCTCGACTACGACTTCAGCATCCCACGCGTGGAGTGGTTCAAGGGCGGGAAGCTCAACGTGGCCTACAACTGCATCGATCGGCACCTGCAAGGGTGGCGTCGCAACAAGGCCGCGCTCATCTGGGAGTCGGACGAGGGCAGGACGAAGATGTACACCTACCAGTCGCTGTACTACAAGGTGTGCCGCTTCGCCAACGTCCTCAAGAAGCATGGGATCAAGAAGGGCGACCGTGTCGCGATCTACCTGCCGATGATCCCCGAGCTGCCCATCGCCATGCTAGCGTGCGCACGCATCGGTGCGATCCACTCGGTCGTCTTCGGGGGCTTCTCGTCAGCGGCGCTGCGCGATCGGATCCAGGACTGCGGCGCCAAGATGCTCATCACCGCCGACGAGGGTATCCGTGGAGGGCGCGTGACGCCGCTCAAGGCCGAGGCGGACGTGGCGCTGTACGAGTGCCCCACGGTGGAGACCGTGATCGTCGTGTCGCGCGCGCGCACTCGTGTCGACATGGAGCCGGGCCGCGACTTCTGGTACCACGAGGAGGTCCGCGCGGCCGACGTGGGGCGCCACTGTGACATCGAGTGGATGGACGCAGAGGACCCCCTGTTCATCCTGTACACGTCGGGCTCGACGGGTAAGCCGAAGGGCGTCTTGCACACCACAGCAGGGTACCTGCTCTATGCGGCGACGACGTTCAAGTACGTCTTCGACTACCACGATGAGGACGTGTTCTGGTGCACCGCTGACATCGGGTGGGTCACGGGTCACAGCTACATCGTATACGGCCCGCTCGCGGTGGGTGCGACGACGCTCATGTTCGAGGGTGTCCCCACGTACCCGGATCCCGGCCGCTTCTGGCAGGTCGTCGAGAAGCACGGCGTGAACCAGTTCTACACCGCTCCCACGGCGATCCGCGCGCTCATGAAGGCTGGCGAGGAGTGGCCGAGAAAGTATGACCTGACCTCGCTGCGGGTCCTCGGCACCGTCGGTGAACCGATCAATCCCGAGGCCTGGATGTGGTACTACAAGAACATAGGCGGTGAGCGCATCCCGATCGTGGACACGTACTGGCAGACCGAGACCGGTGGTCACATCATCACGAACCTGCCGGGTGCGACGCCGATGAAGCCCGGTTCGGCGACGAGACCGTTCTTCGGGATCGTGCCGGAGATCGTCAATGAGGACGGTACGCCGACGCCTGTCGGTAGCGGCGGTCGCCTCTGCATCACGAAGCCGTGGCCGGGGATGCTCCGCGGTACCTGGGGTGATCCGGAGAACAAGCGCGTCAAGGAGGTCTACTTCTCGGCGTTCCCTGGCAAGTACTTCACCGGTGACGGAGCTCGACAGGACGAGGACGGATACTACTGGCTCCTCGGCCGCGTGGACGACGTCATCAACGTCTCCGGCCACCGCATGGGGACCGCTGAGATTGAGAGCGCCCTCGTGAGTCACCCGGCTGTGGCGGAGGCAGCGGTCGTCGGGTTCCCGCACGAGATCAAGGGTGAGGGCATCTATGCATACGTGATCCTACGTCAGGGGTACGAGGCATCCGAGGAGCTCAAGAAGATCCTCATCGGGCACGTGCGCGAGGAGATCGGGCCCATCGCGAAGCCGGACTTCCTGCACATCGTCCCGGACCTGCCGAAGACCCGCTCGGGCAAGATCATGCGCCGCATCCTCCGGAAGATCGCGGCTGGTGAGCGCGACATGGAGGCGTTCGGCGATATCTCCACGCTCGCCGATCCCGGTGTCGTGCAGAAGATCGTGGACACCGCCCCGAGTGTCCAGTAGCACCGACCAAGTGCCTCGACCGGCCCCGGGTCGCGAACCGGGGCCGGTTCGCTTCTTCCGAGGGGCACGTGGCAGGCAGTGAGCGCTCGGACTCGTGGTAGACTGGTGCGCGACTCGCCAGGCTCCACTCGAAAGGATACCCATGCCCTTCAACGACCTCTTCTTGCGAGCATGTCGTCGCGAGCCCACCGAGCGCACGCCGGTATGGATGATGCGCCAGGCCGGTCGCTACATGGCCGAGTATCGGGAGATCAGAGCACGGCACGGTTTCCTCGAGATGTGCCGGACACCAGAGCTAGCTGTCGAGGTCACGCTGCAGCCGGTCGACATCATCGGGGTGGATGCCGCGATCCTGTTCTCGGACATCCTCGTTCCGTTCCCCGGGATGGGGCTCGATCTCGAGTTCGCCAAGGGCGAGGGTCCCGTGATCCACAACCCGGTGCGCAGCGCTGACGATGTGCGTCGACTGCGCGTCGCGGACCCGATCGAGGACACGGGTTTCGTCATGGAGGCGATCCGCATCCTCCGGCACGAGCTCGCCGACAAGGTGCCGCTCATCGGCTTCGGCGGTGCGCCCTTCACGCTCGCGAGCTACATGATCGAGGGCCACGGTACTCGCGACTATGAGGTCACCAAAGCACTCATGTGGTCTGATCCCGCGTCGTGGGACCTGTTGATGACGAAGATCAGCGAGACCGTGATCGCGTACCTGAGCGCGCAGATCGATGCGGGGGCGCAAGCCATACAGCTGTTCGACAGCTGGGTCGGGTACGTCGCGCCGCGCGATTACGAGCATTACGTGCTGCCGTACACGGCGCGGGTCATCGAGGCGCTCGTGGAGCACGGACGCCGAGTCGATCCAGCCGGTGTGCCCATCATCCACTTCCCGAACGGCGCGACATCGATGCTCGACCTCGCCCAGCGCGCAGGCGGCGACGTCATCGGCATCGACTGGCGGCTCGACATGCGGAAGGCGGTCGAGCTCATCGACGAGCGATTCGCTATCCAAGGCAACCTGGACCCGGTTGCTCTCTTCGCTCCCGAGGAGGAGCTCGAGCGGATGGTGGTCGAGATCCTCGATGCCGTCGGTGCGCGCCCCGGTCACATCTTCAATCTGGGGCACGGCATCCACAAGACGACCGACCCTGAGAAGGCCAAGGCGATGGTTCGGTTCGTCCACGAGCACTCAGCGCGGATCCGCGGTGGTGCCTGAGTGTCGCGTGCAGGCGTGCTCCTCGTCGGCTTCGGCGGCCCCGAATCCATCGAGGCCGTGCGACCGTTCATGTGCGAGCTCACGGGGCGCGAGCCATCCGAGGAGATGCTCGCGAGGGTGTGTGCCCGCTACGAGCGCTTGGGCGGAGGATCCCCCCTCATCCGGATAGCCCGGGAGCTCGCCTCACGCATCGAGAGCGCGCTCATGAGAGCGGGCGAGCAGGTGCCGGTCGAAGTGGGCATGCGCTATTCGGAACCCACCATCCGGCGGGGGGTCGACGGGCTGCTCGCGCGTGACGTCGACGCGATCGCAGTGGTGACGCTCTCTCCCTTCGAAACCGGCGTCACACACGCAGCGTACCGGGAGGCGCTTCAGCAGGCGCTACAGGGGCGGCCTGGTGTGCGCGTGGTGGAGGCGCCACTCCTCTCGCGGATGCCCGGCTTCGTCGAGTGGCACATTCGAGCCATTCGCGAGGCGCTCGATGACCTGCCGTCGGGTTCCGCGCTCGTCATGACGGCACACAGTCTACCCGCTTCCGAGGCGGAGCGTGACGTCGAATATGTGTCCGGCCTGCGAGAGGTCGCAGACGCGATCGCACGTGCATGCGGCCTGCCGCCAGGAACCCTAGGCGGGATTCTCCCCGGGATCGACGCGTACGGGAACCGTGGGGGTGAGCGACCGTGGCTCGTGGCTTACCAATCCGCTGGTGCGCGCGGTGGTGCATGGCTCGGGCCTACCCTCGACGACGTCATCGATGCCCTCGGGCGGGCAGGACTCCCGGGTTGCTGTGTGGCGCCGATCGGTTTCGCGACGGACCACCTCGAGACGCTGTACGATCTGGATGTCGTCGCCCGTGAGCGTGCCCTGGGGTTGGGGGTCGCCTACGCGCGGAGCGCGCTGCCGAACGCGGACGCGCGGTTCGCTGAGGATATCGCGCAGCTCGTGCGCGCATCGCTTCGGTACTGATGGGATCGTCGTCGGCTCCGGCAGGCCGACCGTTCGTGTGATGTCGACGTGAACACGAAGGAGGTCCTCGTGATGCGTGTGATCATCATCGGGGGCGGCGTGGCCGGGCTCGGTGCAGCTCTCACGGTGCGGCGAGCCGCCCGTGACGGAGCGGACGTCTCGTTCGTCTTGCTGGAGAAGGATGGACGACTCGGTGGCAAGATCTGGACCGAGATCGTCCCCGACGCCGATGGCGGGCGGTACATCGTCGACGGCGGCTCGGATTCGTTCCTCACGGACAAGCCAGCCGTGCACCGTGTGGCCCGTGAGCTCGGCATAGACGGAGAGCTCACGGGCACACTCGAGGAGAACAAGCGCACGTACATCGTCAAGGGCGGGCGACTCGTCGAGATGCCGGACGGCATCATGATGTTCGCTCCGACGAAGCTCGTCCCGCTCGCCACGACCTCGCTGTACTCGTGGCCAGCGAAGCTGCGCATGGCGCTCGACCTCGTGATCCGGCCGAAGGTGCGGTGGGCCGAAGGGGAGACCGCACAGCAGCACGACGAGACGCTCGAGAGCTTCGTCGTGCGCCGTATGGGTCGGGAGTGCCTCGACCGGCTCGCTGAACCGCTCGTGGGTGGTGTCCATGCGAGTGACCCATCACAGATGTCACTCGCTGCGACGTTCCCCCATCTCCTCGAGATGGAGCAGCGGTACGGGTCGGTCATTCGCGGTATGCTGGCCCAGCGCAAGCAGCAGGAGCTCATGCGCAAGAGGTACCCGCCGAAGCCAGGTGAGCGGCGAGCCTTCTTCAACACGTTCCGCCGAGGCATGCAGCGATTGACCGACGCGATGGCCGACGCCATCGGCCGGGACAACATCCTCACCGGCGCCCCGGTCATCGCCATCGAGCGTGGGGGCGACGATCATTGGCGCGCCATCCTGGACGACGGTCGCGTGCTGGAGGGAGACGCGGTCATCGTGGCCACGGAGGCTTGGGCTGCCGAACGGCTCGTACGGCCCGTCGACGAGCGGATCGGCTCGCTCCTCGCGACCATCCCGTGCTCTTCGTCAGCGACGGTCTCGCTCGGCTTCGCCTCGGAGGATTTCCCGAAGGACCGACACTGGTTCGGCATCCTCGTGCCGCTCATCGAGCAGCGTCCCATCCTCGCCGTGACGCTCTCCTCGTCGAAGTGGCCGGATCGCGCGCCTGAGGGCCGAGTGCTCGTCCGTGGCTTCGTCGGCGGGCCACGCAACCAGCATCTCCTGGACGAGCTGGGTGACGAGGACCTCGTCGAAGTCGTGCGTAGCGAGCTCATCGCACTGCTCGGTATGCGCGAGGACGTGCGCCCCGTGGTCGCGAAGGTCTACCGTTGGGAGGGGGGCATGCCCCAGTACACGCTCGGGCACCTCGATCGCGTCGACGAGATCGAGCGCGGAAGTGAGCAGCTTCGCGGATTCGCCCTCGCCGGGGGCGCGTACCGTGGTGTCGGCATCCCGAACTGCATCGAGAGCGGCGAGCGTGCGGTATGGAAGGTCTTCAGGGACCTCGGTGTGCCGTACGAGGAGCGGGCGGACGAGGGGCGGCGTTAGGAGGTCGCGATACAGCGGGCGGGCGGATCAGCGGTCGAGCACGCGCGAGGCGAGAGCATCGAACACGCGCGGGGTCGCTGTGATGATGCCGGTGGACCGCAGGGTCCATGGAGCACCGTCGATCCCGCTCGTTCGTGCGCCGGCCTCCTTCAGGATCACGACGCCAGCCGCCATATCCCACGGCTTGAGGTCGAACTCCCAAAACCCGTCGGCTCGCCCGGCAGCGACGTGGCAGCAGTCGAGGGCTGCGGAGCCGTCGCGGCGGATGCCCTCAGCGTCCCGGACCACGCGCGCGAGAGCAGCCATCTGTGCGTCGAGGACGGAGCCGCGATCGTACGGGAACCCCGTGATGACGAGCGCTGCGTTGAGCGATGCGCGATCGCTCACGCGTATGGGGTCACCCTCGAGGAATGCTCCGTGGCCAGCGGCTGCATAGCAGGTCCGGTCGGCAGGGATGTCGTGGACCGCTCCGACGACCGGGATCCCATCACGCACGAGTGCGACACTCGTGGCGTAGCAGGGATAGCCGTGCACGAACGAGGTCGTGCCATCCAGAGGGTCGATGACCCAGACCTCGCTGTCATCGAGCGACCCCTCCACGACATGAGCGCTCTCATAGACCGGTCGCTCCTCGACGACGAAACGTGCACCCGGCAGCCGCCGTGCGATCGTCTCGCAGATCGCGATGCCTGAGGAGACATCCGCGTCCGTGACGAGATCGAACGCGTTGCTCTTGTGACGCACAGCGCCGACGTGCGAGACGCGTGCGCGCACCGCGCGTGCACCGGCACGGGCTGCCTCGACGGCGAGTGTGATGAGCTCGTCCATGCGCCCTCCTTCAGCGGTCCATCGGGTATGCTCAGTGTAACGATTCTCCGTCCGGACGGCCGGAGCGGAAGGGAGCGAGCTGCATGATCGCACGAAGGTTCGACGAGCCGACCCTCGATGAGGACACGGCCCGGCGACTCGAGGGGATCTGCCGGATCGCGCGCGGTGACATCCTCACCATGACGAGCGTGGCGGGTAGCGGCCATCCGGGCGGCTCCTTCTCCTCCATCGAACTGTTCACGGTCGTGTGGCATGGTGCACGCCTCGATCCGACTGATCCCGACTGGCCCGAGCGAGACCGTATCGTCGTGAGTCACGGACACACGTCTCCGGGCGTCTACGCCACGTTAGCGCACCTTGGTTTCATCGATCGCGACGACGTCAAGGCGCACTTCCGTCAAGCGGGCAGTCCCTTCGAGGGCCACGTCGAGCGGTCCGTGCCAGGGGTGGAGTGGTCGACGGGCAACCTCGGCCAAGGGCTCTCGGCTGGTGTCGGCTTCGCGCTCGCGGCTCGCATGACGGGCATCGGGTGGCACACATTCGTCGCGATGAGCGACGGCGAGCAGCACAAGGGGCAGGTGAGTGAAGCGCGACGCCTGGCGGTCAAGGAGCGCCTGAGCGACCTGACGGTCATCGTCGATCTCAACGGTATCCAGATCTCGGGACGGACCGCGGATGTGATGCCGGTGGATGTCCCGAACGCGTTTCGCGCGGACGGCTGGGCGGTCCTAGAGGTCGACGGGCACGACATCACTGCGCTCCATGAGGCCATCGCGCGCGCTGTGGAAGACCGCGAGCGTCCGTGGGCGATCATCGCACACACCACCATCGGCAGGGGTGTCTCGTTCATGGAAGGGAGAGCGGAGTACCACGGGCGTGCCCTCACCGAAGAGGAGTACGTGCGAGCGATGGCCGAACTCGGCCTGAGTCCGGAGCTCGACCGCTATCGGCACCTGCGAGAGGGGCCGGTCCGTACCGTCCACCGAATACCGCGAGCGAACGTCGTGCCGGTGCGCACGCCCGAGGTGCGGGTGCACGGGACCGAGACGCGGACCGATGCGCGCTCGGCCTGGGGCGAGGTCCTCGTGGCCCTCGCAGAGGGGGATCCGTCCGCGCCTCTGGCGGTCCTCGACTGCGACCTCGCCCAGTCGGTCAAGACGGACGGTCTCGCCCGCGTGCGGCCGCACGCTCTCGTACAGTGCGGTGTCGGGGAGCACAACGCTGCAGTCGTCGCGGGGGCACTGTCGGTGAGCGGGGTGCTGACCTTCTGGGCTGATTTCGGCGTGTTCGGTATCGACGAGGTGTACAACCAGCTGCGGTTGAACGACATCAACGACACGGCGATCAAGCTCGTGCTCACACACTGCGGGCTCGATGTCGGTGAGGATGGCAAGACGCACCAGTGCCTCGACTACGTCGGTGCATTCCGGAACCTCTTCGGGTGGAAGGTCATCGTACCGGCTGACCCGAACCAGACGCGTCACGCCGTGTGCTCGATGGTCACGATGCCAGGGAACGTCGCTCTCGCTGTGGGGCGCTCGAAGATCGATGTCATCCTGGACGAGAGCGGCCGGCCGTTCTTCGACGAGCACCGAGGCTTCACCTACGGGCGGATCGAGTGGGTGCGCGAAGGGAGCGGCGGTGTGGTCCTCGCCATGGGTACACCGGCTGGTGAGGCGGTTCGCGCAGCGGACGAACTGCGACGCGAGGGCGCGGACATCGCTGTCGGCATCGTATCGAGCCCGCTCGAGATCGCGGAGGACGATCTGGCACGCCTGTTCGATCGACCGTGGGTCCTGTGCGTCGAGGACCACCACTGGCAGACGGGTCTGTTCGCCACTGTCGCGGCGAACACTGCGCGTTCGGGCGTGACGGTGCGCATCGTGCCCCACGGGGTCGATGGGTACCAAGGATCGGGCGCGGCCCGCGACCTGTATGCGCTCGCGGGGCTCGATGCGGCGGGTATCATCGCTGCGATCAGGCGCATGATCGGGTGAGGCATGAGACGAGCACGAGAGGTTCACCAGCACTTCACATCATGTGTGCATGATGCATGCTGATGAGGCGAGGGAGTGAGCGATGGCACGTTCGGTGCTCGTGGTCGACGACAATGAGAAGATCGTCGAGGTCCTTGCCGCTTACCTGCGCAAGGAGGGCTTCAACGTGCGCGTGGCGACGGACGGTCCGTCCGCGATCGCAGCGGTGGCCGAGGCGCGCCCTGACATCGCGCTGCTCGACATCATGCTGCCGGGCATCGATGGGCTCGAGCTCACGAAACGATTCCAGCGTGAGTGGGACCTGCCCGTGATCCTGGTAACCGCGAGGACCGACGAGATCGACCGTCTCATCGGGCTCGAGATCGGTGCTGACGACTACGTGAGCAAACCCTTCAGTCCCCGAGAGGTCGTCGCGCGCGTGAGAGCCGTCTTGAGGCGTGTGGAGGGACGGCGTGCTCCGGATACGAGTGGGGTGATGCGCGTCGGGGACCTCGTGGTGGATACGACGCGGCGCGTCGTCGAGGTCGCCGGGCGCGAGATCGCGCTGACCCGGACGGAGTTCGAGATACTCGCGACCATGGCCGCGCACCCCGGCCGTGTGTACAGCAGGCTCCAGCTCCTCGAAGCCGTCTCAGGGGACGCGTTCGAGGGGTACGAGCGAACGATCGACGCTCACGTGAAGAACATCCGCAAGAAGCTTGGAGAGGACCCCCGGGCGCCGCGGTACGTCCACACGGTCTTCGGTGTCGGCTACAAGGTCGAGGCCGCAGATGCGTAGGTCGTCACTCGCCTGGCAGGTGTTCCTCTCTGCGCTCACGGTCGCACTCGTGTCGATCCTGACGACCGGCGTGATCGCGCGGCGCGCGCTCGCAGCGGCCTTCAACCTGTACCTCGAGGCTGCCGCTGCGCACATGGGGACCGGCATGGGGCGCGGCATGGGTCGGATGCTCATGGGTGCCGCGGAGCACTCGTTTCTGCGTGGTGTCGACCGGGGCATCGTCATCTCGGCGATCGTGGCCGTCGTGCTCGCGGCGTTGGTTGCCTTCGGGCTGGCCGCACAGCTCGCGCGACCGCTGCGAGCGTTGACCGCCGGCGCCCAGGCGCTCGCCCGCGGTGACCTGGAGCATCGTGTCGAGGTGCGGGGACCCCTCGAGATCGAGGCGCTGGCACACGCATTCAATGACATGGCGTCGTCACTGGAGGCGAGCGAGCGGCTGCGCCGCCGTCTCGTGAGCGATGTGGCGCACGAGCTTCGGAACCCCATAGCCGCATTGCGTGCGCAAGCCGAGGCCATGGCGGAGGGCGTCCTGCCGATGGACCACGAACGCATCGCATCCATGGTCGAGGACCTCACGGGTCTCTCGCGCCTCGTGGCGGATCTCCAGGAGCTGTCGACCGCCGAAGCGGGGGGCCTCAGGTACGAGCGTGAGCGATTCGATCTCGCAGAGCTCGTCGCGCGAGAGGTCGAGCGGGCTGCCCTCGTCGCGAGTGATGAGCAGCGCGTCTCGATAGCAGGCGTCCTGCAGGTGGTGCCGGTGGAAGCTGACGCGCTACGCATCACCCAGGTCATCCGCAACCTGCTCGACAATGCGCTGCGGCACACACCTCGCGGAGCGATCGAGGTTCTGGTCGAGCCGATCGATGGATGGGCGCGCGTGTCAGTGCGGGACACGGGCGAGGGTATCCCTCCCGAGGACCTTCCGTACATCTTCGAGCGGTTCTACCGGGTCGATGCGTCGCGTGCGAACCGTACCGGCGGGACCGGTCTCGGCCTCGCGATCTCCCGGCGGATCGTCGAGGATCACGGCGGTCAGGTGTTCGCGACGAGCACGGTGGGAGTGGGGAGCATCATCGGGTTCACGCTGCCGCTCGCCGCTCAATCCTCGTAACGCGCCGAGGAACCCGTCTCGCGGTATCGGCGGCGCATGTCATCCCATGCGTGCATGACCGCCGAGATGAAGTGCTCATCACCGTCGCTCCGCGGCATCGCGAGGATGCCGCGCTCCTCGAGGAGCTCGAGCGTGGCGGCGACGGCTCGCGGGAGTGCAGCTTCGACGGCGTCGGTCAGGCCGATGCAGAAGCCGTCAGGCGCGATGTCCGCTACCTGCACGCCTATGCAGTCGACCGTCGGCTCGATACCGATGAGACGGGCGCTCTGCAGGACATCGACGAGACGCACGTCATGCAGTGAGTGCATGACCTGGTTCGGCGCGAACTCCTCTGGGGGCACACGTAGGACCGTGCCCGGCGGATGGCCGGTGCTGTCGACGGCGTCGACGATCAGGACGTGGTCTGCGTCACGCAGGAGGTGGATGATGCTGAGGCCGAGTGTACCCGCATCGACGGCGATCACCCCCTCAGGGAGGGAGAAGTGCGCTTCGAGGGCTTCGATGATGCGCGGTCCGATGCCCTCGTCGCGCATGAGGATGTTGCCGACGCCGAGCACCAGGATCCGTTCGCTCACGAGGGGACTCCTTCACGTGTTCGCTGGACCCGACCATGATACCGGAACGGTCCAGGCGAGCGCGTGACGACCGTCGGGAGGAGCACAACCTGCCGCGAGAGGAAAGGAGCAGGCCCCGGGCGGACCCGGGGCCTGTCCGTCGTGCGCCTGTCGGCCGTTAGGGTCTCTAGTGCTTGGCCTCGGGCACGGTCTCCTTCCACAGGAAGATGAGCTTGCTCGGCGCGAAGTTGTAGATGTTCGCGAGGTAGGCGTGCACCATCGTGAACAGGATGAACACCCACATGCCGAAGTAGTGGATGATTCGCATGTTCATGGGGCCGCCGACGAGGTCGAGACCTGCAGTGAAGAACGGCCAGTCCATCGTCGGTGCATAGATGGCGAAACCTGTGTAGCCCTGCAGGTACGTCAGCGGGATGGTGGCCAGGTACGCGATCTTCTGGAGCGAGCCGTACTTGGCCGAGATCACGCCCTCCTTGCGCAAGAACAGGTAGTACTTCACCGTCTCCCAGAACTGATGACGGTTCTTCTCCTGCGGCAGCCAGTTCTTGATGTCGAGGTCGACCTCACGCGAATCGAGATCCTGAGCGGTCTTCACGAAGAAGGCCGCGATGATCCGGAACGTGAGGTTGATGCCGAGCACGTACATCGCGACGAAGTGCATGCCGCGCGCCACACCCATGAACCCGTCGAAGAACGGGTAGTGGATGTAGAACCCGGAGAAGGCGAGCATCACCATCGAGATCAGGTTGATCCAGTGGGTGATGACGAAGATCAGCGGGTGCGCCTCACGGTAGTGCGGGTGTCCGGCCATCTACATCACCCCCAAGCGAGAGGTCGGGAGCGTGACATCCTTGCCGGTCTTGGTGTCCACCACGTGGACGGCACAACCGATTCAAGGATCGAAGCTGTGTGCGATGCGCAGGATCTCCAGCGGCCGCTCGGCATCGACGACCGGCGCACCGATGAGCGCCTGCTCCATCGGACCGGGTACGCCCTTCGCATCGCGCGGCGCGATGTCCCACGTCGTCGGAGCGACGACCTGATAGTTGGCGATCTTGCCGTTCTCCACGGTCATCCAGTGACCGACCGACCCGCGCGGGGCCTCCCACAGACCCGAGCCCTTTCCGGAGTCGGCGCGCTCCGTGACGAAGTACGAGCTGTCGCCGCCCTTGATGGCCTCGATGAGCTCGTTGCACCACTGCACCGCCCAGTCAGCAACGACGGCGGCCTCGAGGTTGCGTGCCGCGACGCGACCGAGCAGCGAGACGAGGACCGTCGGCTCGAGCTTCGTGCCAGCAGCCGCTGAGAGCTTCGCGAGCGTGTCGTCGATGATGGACTTGACCTCCGGACGACCGCTCAGGTACGCGACGAGCATGCGCGAGAGCGGGCCGACCTCGGCCGGGACGTCCTTGCAGCGAACGGCCTTGCCCCACGAGTACTTGCCGTCCACCGAGTAGGGCTCCCACTTCGGCTCGGTCTTGCCCTCGGCGGGGTTGAGTCCTGATGGCGAGGAGTACCAGGAGTGCTCGACGTACTCCGTGACATCCTCGGGACCGACCTGCTGCACCGAGAGTCCCTTCGAGACCTCGACGAAGCCGCGCGGCAGGTAGCGCTTGTACGGATCGAAGTCCTCGGCCTCGAAGACGCCCCACGACAGGAAGTTGCCGCAGCCACCTCCGAACGACGCCGCCTCGAGGATGTACGGCGCGATGGCGAGCGTGTCGGGGATGAGCGCGGTGTCGATGAAGTCCTTGACCCGCAGGAAGCGGAACAGGATGTCATCGAGCTTCTGCTCGGTGGGCACGAACGCCGTACCGCCCGGGATGGACGTCATGTGGTGCGGGAACTTGCCGCTCATCACGCCGATGATCTCGGCGGCCACGGCCTGGAGCTCGAGAGCCTCGAGGTAGTGCGCCGTGGCGATGAGGTCGAGCTCAGGCGGGAGGACGTAGCCAGGGTGCTTCTCGGCACCGACGCCCCACCAGCCCTCGTGACCGGTGAAGATGGACAGCTGGCCGTTCTCGACGAACGCCTTGAGACGATTGGCGACCGCTCCGAAGTCCGCCGGGCGCGTACCGGCTGCCTGTGCGAGCGCGTACGTGTCGGCGATGTCAGCCGACAGCGCGTTCACGGGGTTGACGTAGTCGAGCGCAGCCAGTGTGTAGAACCACAGGATGTGGCTGTGCAGGTACTGGGCAGCCTCGATGAGGTTGCGGATGATCCGGGCGTTGTTCGGGATCGTGATGCCGAGGGCAGCCTCGGTCGCCTGTGCTGATGCGTGGCTGTGGGAGATGGGGCACACGCCGCAGATGCGCTGCGCGACCCAGAAGGCGTCCTCTGGTGCACGGTCCTGCAGGACGAGCTCCATGCCACGCCACAGCGTGCCAGAGACCCAGGCGTCGGAGACCTTGCCGTCGGTCACTTCGACCTCGACACGCAGGTGACCCTCGATACGGGTGATCGGATCGACAACGGTGCGAGCCACTACTTATCGCCTCCCTTCTTCGCGAGACGCTTGCGGTCGTACGCCTTCATCTCCTCCATGGGAGGCCCATCACCGATGCGACCGGCGGCCTTCATGCCGATGCCGTGGGCGATGAGGCCGACGGCTGCGGCGCCGCCAGCGATGGCTCCGATCGTGCCGGGCTGGACGTTGCCGACGCTCCCACCGAGCTGCATGTCGGAGAGTCGCTTGAGGAACGGGGCGTTGTTGTCCACCCAGTTCAGGCCGCCGCACCCGATGCACGGAGCGCCGGAGTTGACGCACCAGCTCGCCGAGCGGTTCCAACGCGTGACCGGGCACTGCGTGAACGTCTGCGGGCCCTTGCAGCCGACCTTGTAGAGGCAGTAGCCGAGCGCTTCCTCCTCGCTGCCGAACTCGGTGACGAACTCGCCGTTCTCGAAGTGGCCACGGCGGGGGCAGTTGTCGTGGATGCTCTGTCCGTAGATCGCCTTGGGCATGAGCAGCGTGACCTTCTGCCCGGTCACCTTGTCCGTGTACGTACGCTCGACCATGGGCGTGACCTCGAGGAACTTCGCCGGGTCACGGTCGGCCACGAGGAGCAGCTGGACGACCATGGCCACGACCCACTCGGGATTCACGGGGCAGGTCGGCATGCTCACGACGGGGGTCTTGATTCCCTTCTTCTGCAGCCAGGCGGCGACGCCCGTGGCTTCCGCAGGATTCGGGTGGGCCATGACCCAGCCGCCATCGACCGCGCACGAACCGACAGCGATGACCGCGGCCGCGTTGGACGCGACCTCCTCGAGGATCTCCACGCCGGTCTTCGCGCCCTCATTGTTCGGTCCACCGCCGACGAAGAGTGTGTGTCCGTCCTGGCCGGTCATGACGGAACCCTCGTACACGACGATGTAGCCGCCCTCTTCGACGCGCTTCGTGATGTTGTGCTCGGCCCAGGAGCCCGCTGCGGCCATGATCGTCTCGAAGTACTCGAAGGACAGGTAGTCGAGGACGATCGAGGCCACATCAGGCGTGTCGACCTGGGCGACCGACTCAGTGCAGCCGGTGCAGGAGCCGCCGTTGATCCACAGGGCGGGCATCAACTTGGGGGCACCCTCGAGTGCGGCGGCGATCTGCGGGGCCATGGTCTCGGACAGTCCGAGCATCGCGGCGACCGATCCGCAGTACTTCAGGAAGTCGCGACGCGTCACGCCGCGGACTGCGAGCAGGTCGTGCAGAGCACCATGCGCCTCTTGCGCCATGCCATACACCTCCTTGGTGTGGAACGGAACCGACAGTACCATCCGATCGTTCCGCCGGACTTCGTGCCCGGCATGTGCTACGTCCTGTCACCCTCCTTTCGTCGATGCGTCGTGAGACCGAGAGCCGATGACGGGCCGATGTGCCGCGGCCGGGACCGGACCGGTGCGGCGCCCGTGGGCTTCCGTAAGGCAAGAGATGGGACGAAGGGGCAGGTGGATATCGCACGCACGCGTGGTATCGCCCGGCGCTGGCCCCCAAAGCGCAGTGCGGTACGCATGCAGCCGGCCATGTGGAGCCGAGCGCGCGTCTCATCGCGCGCGCACGCGTGGAACGGTGGATCGAGCTTGCTGCTCATCGCTCCCTCGGACCGTGGTCCATCGTTCGCAACGATGATAACAATATGCGCGCGATTGTGAAACAGCTGTATGACGCGGAGCACGCCACGGTAGGAGCGCCCGCCACAGGCAGGAGATGGGGGAGCGGACGCCAATACCGCAGACGGTGTATCGTTCTGCATGAACGAAGGCACTCACCCCGCTGCATGGTACTGGTCAGGATCGATCCCACGGCGAAGGAGCGGGCGGGCCGATGGCTCACAAGACGATCGGGAGCTTCGGGAGGACCGGGTCGTGAACGCCGCCCCCAACGGGCTCGTCGTCGATCTGCGTGGCTTGACGCCTGCCATGCGGAGACCCGTCGTGTTCGCCATCCTCGATATGCTGCTCCAGCTCGACTGCCACGACAACGTCGTGCTCATCTGTGACCATGACCCATCGGGTCTCGGCTATCAGCTCGACCTGCGTCGCGAGACCAGGGGGAGGTTCGAATTCGACTGTGATCAGCGGCTCGACGGTGCGTGGGTGGCACTCATCCGTCGACGTCTCGCGTGAGTGCCTCGAGGAGCGCTGGCAGCTGTTCGAGCGGCGCCCGCCAGTCGGATACGGCATCGGGGTCGTCCCCGACGTAGTACGTGCGGAGTCCCACCTCGGCCGCTGCGAGATCCAAGAAACGGTCGTCCCCGACCATGAGGCAGTCCTGTGGGTCCCGTCCGATGAGTGAGCATGCCTCCAGGAAGTACTCACGCTGGGGCTTGCACGCGGTCATGTTCTCGTAGCTCGTCACGGGCACGTCGAGGCCGTCGAGGCCAGCCCAGGCGAGCCGATGACGCACGGCAGCTTCAGGGAAGATGGGGTTCGTCGCTATCACGACAGCGAGTCCGAGGCGCGAAGCGGTATCGATGACCTCCCGGGCACCGGCGGCCGGTCTCGCCAATCGTCCGAACCGCGGGAAGACCTGCGCGTAGAAGCGCTCGTAGACCGGCCACACCTCATCGTACGTGAGGCCGGTGAGGTCCTCGAACACCTCAGCGAACGCTTCGCGGTTGGTCCGCCCAGGATGTGGTTGCATCATCGCGTCGGTCGCCGCACGGATCGCCTGCAGGACGGATGTGGTATCGCCGTCGCCGGTGCGGATCTCGCGCGATGCCTCCTCGAGCGCCACGAAGTATGCGCGCAAGAACGACGGGAGGTCGATGTCGAGGAGGGTTCCGTCCAGGTCGAGCAGAAGGCCGGCGATCACATGAGCTCCTCGTCGGGTATGCACTGCTTCGGGCCGTTCGATGATACCACCTGCGTAGCGCGTCAGGGTCACTTGACCCGAGATACCCCCGGGTGTATCGTTGCGAGCGATCAAAAATACCCCAGTGGGTATGCTACGTGGGCGTTCGTGACGAGTGAAGGAGTCGTACCCCATGGCAGGATTGAGCGCACAGGTCGAAGCAGCGCTGCGCGACATCTTCGGCGAGCGGATGCGGACCGACCGTGTCGAGCGGAAGCTCTACTCCGCGGACATCGGATCGATGCCGAAACTCATCAAGCCGCTCATGCCGACCGGCATCGCGGGGGCTGTCGTGCGGCCCGTGAGCGAGGATGAGGTGGTCGCGCTCGTGCGACTCGCGGCCCGTGAGGGCGTCAGTGTGGTGCCGCGCGGTATGTCGACCTCGGGCTACGGCGGAGTGCTGCCGTTGCCCGGAGCGATCGTCGCTGACATGTCGGCGATGGGCCGCATCCTCGCCGTCGAGGCCGAGGCGAGGACCGTGCGTGTCCAGGCGGGTGCTCTGTGGGAGCGGGTCGAGAAGGAACTGCACAAGCAGGGTCTCGACCTGAGACTCTATCCGTCATCGCTTCCCTCCTCGACGGTGGGAGGATGGCTGGCACAAGGCGGTGCAGGCTTCGGCTCGTTCGAGTACGGATTCTTCAAAGAGAACGTGCTCGCTGCCAAGGTGGTCGAGCCCGACGGCTCGGTGCGCGAGTTCTCTGGCGAGGAGCTCGACACGCTCATCGCCGATGCAGAGGGCATAACGGGCATCATCACGGAGGTCACGCTGGCTGTGCGGGACCTCGAGCCTGAGGTCCATCGGGTCATCGCGTTCCCGACGGTCGACGCTCTGGCCGGTGCCCTCGCCGCGATCTCGGTGCAGCACCTACCCCTCTGGTCCATCACGTTCCTCAACCCTGAGTCGGTCCGGCTCAAGAAGGCGCTCCCGCACAGGCACGGCCACCCGTACGAGATGGCGCATCCGCACAGCGATCCCGAGCTCCCCGATGCGTTCCTGGCGGTCATGGCGTATCCGGCGTCCAGGCGGGGCGCGATCGACGCTGCACTGAGTGCGATCATCGAACAGCACCGAGGGACCGAGCTCGACGCTGAGGTCGCTGAGCACGAATGGGAGCAGCGCTTCGCACCCATGCGGCTCAAGCGCATCGGACCCTCGATCGTGCCGACGGAGGTCATCGTCCCCCTCGCGTCGCTCGCGAACGTCCTCAAGGAGATCGACGCGAAGGTCAAGCAGCCGTTCGTCCTCGAGGGTATGGTGAGCAAGGGCGACAAGGTCGTGCTGCTCGGCTTCATACCGCACGATGAGCGCACGCTCGCCTTCAACCTCGCCTTCGCCCTGTCACTCGTCGTGATCAAGATCGCGAAGGAGCACGGAGGTGGGCCGTATTCCACCGGTCTGTTCTTCCGTCAGGAGGTCCACACCGTCCTCGGGGAGCGGAAGGTGCGGGCGCTCGAACGGTACAAGGCCGAGAAGGACCCGCGTGGCGTCTTGAATCCCAAGAAGGTGCTCGGGAGGGGTGCGGTCAATGCCCTCATGGGGGCCGCGCTCGCGTTCGAGCCGCTCGTCCGTCCCATCGCGAATGCAGCGAAGGCGCCCACGGGCGACATGGTGGGCGCCCGGGAGCGCAACGGCGTTCCTGCCGATGTGGCGTTCTACGCGTACGCGTGCGCGCAGTGCGGCTACTGCGTGCCGACGTGCGAGGAGTACTCGGTGCGTGGCTGGATGAGTCACTCGCCGCGCGGCAAGTACCTCTACCTGCGGGAGGTCATCGAGGGCCGTGAGCGCTTCGACCAGCGCATGGTCGACACGTTCCTCGTTTGCACGACGTGCGAGGTGTGCAACACCCGCTGCCAGCTGCAGCTGCCGGTCGAGCACTCGTGGATGACGATGCGTGGCAAGCTCATCAACGATGAGGGCCGTATGACCTTCCCACCGTTCGAGATGATGGCGGCAGCGCTCCGCGGCCAGCTCAACATCTGGGCTGGCAAGCGTGAGAAGCGTGCAGACTGGGTGCCTGAGCACATCCGCCCGAAGATCAAGGATGAGGCGGACATCATGTACTTCGCCGGCTGCACCGCGAGCTACGTGAACACGGACGTGGCCCAAGCGACCGTGGAGCTGCTCGACCGGGCTGGTGTGTCGTTCACGTACCTCGGGACCGATGAAGCGTGCTGCGGCATCCCCATGAAGGTCGCTGGCAGGTGGAACGTGTTCGAGGAGATCTACGAGCACAATGTCGCCGAAGCGCGCAAGCGGGGCGCCAAGACGATCGTGACGTCGTGCCCGGCGTGCGGTCTCGTCTGGAAGGAGATGTATGCGAACCTGGCCGCCGAGCGTGGCGAGCCGTACGAGTTCGAGGTCAAGCACTACTCGGAGATCATCGCCGAGGCGATCGCCGACGGGCGCATCACCTTCGACCATGAGGTCAAGAAGCGGCTGACGTTCCACGACTCGTGCCACATGGGCCGGGCGCAGGGCAACTACGAGCCACCGCGCGAGATGATCAAGGCCATCCCGGGCGTCGAGTACGTCGAGATGGAGCACAACCGTGAGGACGGTTTGTGCTGCGGGTCGGTGCTCACACTCATCGGTGAGACACCGGTGGCTCCTAAGCTCGGCAAGATGCGCTTGGACGAGGCTGTCGATGTCGGCGCCGATGCGGTCGTGGCGCTGTGTCCGTGCTGCCAGGTGCAGTTCCGGGACTCGATCGCCAAGGAGGGGATTCCCGTCGAGGTCGTGGACCTCGCGCACCTCGCGATGCAGGGCCTCGGCATGGATCTGCCCGATCCGACCGCGTACGCGAACGAGATGTGGGGGTACTTCGAGAAGTTCATCTGGCTCATGAAGCCTGAGTCGGTCTCCGACATCATGGCCACGCTCCTGCCGGAGATGATGGCGGCGATGCCGGCAGGCATGGTCCCGATGATGAAGGTCGCTCGCAGGATCCCTGGCGGCCTGACGCTGATGGGTATGATGATGCCCGTCATGATGCCGAGACTCATGCCTGGGATGATGCCGAAGGTCATGCCGGCGATGCAGACTGAGGTCGCTCGTCGTGTTGGGCCGCTGCCGAAGGACATGGAGGAGCTCATGCCCGAGCTGCTGCCCAAGACGTTCGATGCGCTCCTGCCGAACATGCTGCCGCTGCTCTACGAGCACTTCGTGCCGCGCATGCTGGCATACATCAAGGAGGAGCTGTAGGGCTTCTCGCCTCGTAGCACCTCTCGCTCGACCACCCGATCGACACGCGGTGGCTTTGAAAGCTGCCGCGTGTCGTGTTTCACTACAAAAGGACGCGCGGTGCACACGAGGAAAGGAAGCGAGAATCCCCATGGCGCGAGAAGACGTGATCGCCTCACTGCGGCGTTTCCCTGCACTCACCGGACTTCCCGATGAGGAGCTGCAGGGTCTCGCTTCGCTCCTGACGTATCGGACGTTCCCGCGTGGGACGTTCATCGTGCGGCAGAGTGCTCCCGGCACCGCGCTGTACCTCCTCGTCGACGGTCGCGTCAAGGTCTCGGTGTGCTCCGCGGAAGGCAAGGAACTCGCGCTCGACTACCTCGATGCGCCGTCCCACTTCGGGGAGATGAGCCTCGTGGATGCTGGCCCACGGTCGGCTGATGTGGTCGCCATGACCGCCGTGGGTGTGCTCGTCCTCGACGCGAAGGACCTCGGCGCGGCGGTGCAGGCCCAGCCACGTCTGGCCGTGATGCTCATCTCCACCCTCTCAGCGCGGGTGAGGAACCTCATCGACCGTCTGGAGCAGATGGCGTTCTCGGATTCGACGCGCCGGGTGATGCGCGTGCTGCTCAACATCGCGACAGCGGCGTACGAGGACACCGGCGTACCCGTCATCGAGGGCGTCACCCACTACGAGATCGCGACACTCGCGGGTACCTCCCGCGAGACGGCGAGCCGGGTCATCTCGCAGCTGCAGAGGGACGGTATCGCCGCGACGAAGGGTAGGCGCATCGTCGTCGACCTCATCAGGCTGCACGAAGCGCTCGACTGAGACTCGCTCGTCTTGACCCAGCCGCCGAGCGCCACAGCGTGACGAGCGTCATCGTGTGGCTGTCCTGCGCGGCCGATACCCGCCTGTGGATGGACAGGGCGCATCGGGAGGTTGGCGATGTCGACTCGGCGTGGCGTGATGGCACTGGTGCTCGCGTGGATCATCGTCTGTCTCGCAGCTCCTGCGCACGCGCTTCCAGCCGATGCCGTGCTCGTCGGGCGCGAGACGCGAACGGTCACGGGGTTCGATGTGGCACGCGAGATCATCGATCGCATGCACTTGGCGGACATCGGCTCATGCGGCGTGACGGTCACCTTGGATGGCAAGGACGGGGCGCGCACGGTCGCACTCGCGCTCTCCGACCGTGATGCGTCCGGATCCGATGACGGTCCGTGGGGTGGTCTGTGTGCGGTGCTGCTGCTGGCTGTCGCGGGGTCGACCCTCATGCGTCTCGCAGCCGTCGTCGTCAGAGCCACGAGGTGAGAAGCTCGCGCTCGTCTCGGGAATACTCCGCTGTGTACGTCCGCGCTCGAGCACAAGGAGGGCGAGCATGCGCGAGTTCACGCTCGATGAGCTGAAGCAGTACGATGGCCGGGAGGGTCGTCCGGCGTACGTCGCCTACAAGGGCATCGTGTACGACGTCACCGAGAGTGCGATGTGGGTGGACGGCGACCACGAGGGCATGCACCGCGCCGGGGCCGACCTGACGGACGCGCACGAGGACGCGCCGCACGATGAGCACATCGTCGAGTTCCCGGAGGTCGGTAAGCTCGTCTGAGGGTCTCAGCCCTTCTCGAGGACGGCGACGGTCTCGACGTGGTACGTCTGTGGGAAGAGGTCGAACGGCTGGACGAGCGTCACTCGGTAGCCCGCATCCGTGAGCAGTCTCGTGTCGCGCGCGAGCGTTGCGGGATCGCACGAGATGTACACGATGGCATCGGGGCCGATCGAGGTCAAAGCGTCGGTGGCATCTCGTCCGAGGCCTGAGCGGGGAGGGTCGACGACGACCACGTCCGCCCGTCCGACGGTGCGCATCATGTGTGTGGCATCGCCTGGAGCTACCGTGACCGCGCGGTCGAGGCGGGCCTTCCGTACATTGCGCTCGAGGTCGGCGAGAGCACTCGCTGAACCTTCGATGGCGACGACCTCGCCGACCCGCGCGAGTGGCAGTGTGAACGTCCCCACACCGGCGTAGACGTCCACGATGCGGCGTGCATGACGCGCAGCGACCGTCGTTGCGACGAAGCGTCGCAGGACCTCGCAAGCCTCCGAGTTGACCTGGAAGAAGGAGGGTGCCGAGACGAGATACCGGTCGCCATCGAGCGTCTCCCTCCAGGCGCCCGGCCCGGTCAGGACCTCCACACGGCTGATGAGCCGACGTCTCGCGTCCCCCTTGACGATGACCCTCGTCACAGTGGTTGCTCCGACGGCATCAGCGAACACGCGGGCTCCGAGGGCCCGAGGGAACGGTCCGGGTGGCGTCCAGACATCGAGTTCACGTTCGTCGGTGCGCGAGACGCGGAGCGCGATGCGGACGATCGAGGTCTCGGTGCGCTGTTGCAGGTACCGGACAGCGCCTCGGATGGCTCGTGGCGCGTCGGCCGCAGAAGCCGGCAAGAGCTCGCAGCGAGCGATGCTGACGACCTCGCCGCTCCGGTTCCGCGTGAAGCCCACGATGGGGCCGGCAGGACCCGTGCGCGCCTGCAGTTCAACCTTGTTCCGGTAGCCGTACGATGACGAGGAGGGAACCGTGGCTCCCACCGGACACTCCACGCGCCCTATCCGCTCGAGCGCATCGGCGACCGCTCGCTGTTTCCAGAGGAGCTGCTCGCCATACGCGACGTGCTGCCAGGTGCAGCCACCGCAGTGCCCGAAGTGGGCGCAGCGTGGCTCGACGCGGTTCGGGGAAGCCTCGAGCACGGCGGTGAGCCGCGCGCGGGCGAACCGCGGGTGCTCTTCGAACGGGGCGACCTCCACGACGTCTCCCGGACACGCACCATCGATGAAGACCACGCGTCCGTCCTGCGCATGTGAGACCGCGGCACCGCCGTATGCTAGGCTCTCGATGGTCAGTCGCACGGACCCACCTCCTCGCTGTCCCATGATAGCGGCGTTCGTGGACGAAGGTCTCGTTCTCGGTTCAGGAAGTGATGTCCGATGCCGATACACTGCTACGCCCGCGACGGTCGCGGGCATGAACGTATAGGAGTGACGCGCTGCGTGCGGGAAGGGGAGTCGAGGAGTGGCTGAGACGAGCATCCTGATCGTCCACGACGAGACCGCGTTCATCGAAGCGGTCAGGCAAGCGGCGCTTGCGGCGATACCCGACTGCCAGGTACACACGGCCATCTCAGGTATGCGGGCCCTCGGGATCGCGAAGCAACACCGGCCGGCCGTCATCATCGCTGACGGCGACATGGTCGGCATGGACGGTTTCGCGCTCACCAAGGAGTTGAAGAACGACCCGGATCTCGCGCAGGTCCCGGTGATCATCGTGTGTCGCGAGCCGAACGAAGCGACGGCGCTCAAGGCTCGTCAGGTCGGCGCCTCGGCGCACCTGCCGAGCACGATCGACGCATCGACGCTCATGCAGCGCGTGATCGGCCTCATCGCGGAGACGCGCGGCGAGGCTGTGACCCCCATGGCGCCGACCGAGCCGACGGTCGCTGCTGAGGGTCCTTCGGCGGCGCCGTCCGTCCAGGACGTGCCCGGGGGCGTCTCACGATCAGCAGGGGGATACGGTGCTCCCCAGGACCTGCCGCCCGCCTACGGTGTGCCGACGCCTCCTCCGACCGCGCAGGTCGGCCACGAAGGTCCCGTCATCACCGGAGCGCCGTCGCAGACCAGAGCGCCGAAGAGCGACGCGCCGCACGTGGATGACCTGCTCAGGCTCATGATCGAGCGGGGTGGTTCGGACCTGCACATAACAGTCGGAAGCCCGCCGGGCATCAGACTGCGGGGCGAGCTCGTGCCGGTCGAGGGCGCCAAGGTCCTCACGCCGCGGGACACCCAGGAGATGATCCTGAGTCTGCTCTCGGAGGAGCAGCGCAAGCGTTTCGAGACCGAGCTCGAGCTCGACTTCGCATACAGCATCCCGGGGCTGTCGCGATTCCGAGCGAATGTCTTCCAGCAGCGTGGGTCGATGGGTGCGGTCTTCCGTGTCATCCCCATCAAGATCCCGACGCTCGAAGAGCTCGGCCTGCCGAAGGTCTGCAAATTCCTGGCGGAGCGGCCGCGCGGTCTCGTCCTCGTGACGGGTCCGACGGGCTCGGGTAAGTCGACGACGCTCGCGGCGATGATCGACCACATCAACGAGACGAGGGCCGTGCACATCATCACGCTCGAGGACCCGATCGAGTTCATGCACAAGAACAAGAAGGCCTACATCAATCAGCGAGAGATCGGGGAGGATACCCACTCCTTCGCTTCGGCCCTCAAGCGGGTGCTGCGTCAGGACCCTGACGTCATCCTCGTCGGCGAGATGCGCGACCTCGAGACCATCTCGGCGGCCATCACAGCGGCCGAGACGGGACACCTCGTGCTCGCCACGCTGCACACGACCGGCGGTCCGGCCACGGTCGACCGCATCATCGACGTGTTCCCGCCCCATCAGCAGCAGCAGGTGCGCATGCAGCTGTCAGGCACGCTGGAAGGGGTCCTGTCACAGGTGCTCCTGCGTTCGACCGATGGGAAGACGCGCGTGCTCGCGATGGAGATCATGCTCGGCATCCCGGCGATCAGCAACCTCATACGCGAGGGCAAGACACACCAGATGGCGACCATCATCCAAGGTGGTGCGCAGCTCGGCATGCAGACGCTCGATCAGCACCTCAAGGTCCTCGTGAGCACGGGCCGGGTGACGTTCGAGGAGGCCATGAGCAAGGCCCAGGAACCGCGAGAGCTCGCTCAGATGCTCGGCCGCAAGATCTGAAGCGCGAAGGAGGATGCTGCACGTGGACACGGTCAAGGTGCGCTGGGGAGGCGAGCGTTCGTTCATCGCCCGCGATGCCATGGGGCACACCGTCGTCATGGACGCGAAGGCAGCGTACGGCGGTGAGGATTCCGGGATGCGTCCTATGGAGGTGTTCCTCGCCGGACTCGCGGGTTGCACCGGTATGGATGTCATCTCGATCCTCGAGAAGAAGCGGCAGGACGTGCGTGGTCTCGAGATCGTCGTCGAGGGGACGCAGCGTGAGGACGAGTATCCGAGGATCTATGTGGACGTGCACCTGCACTACGTCGTCACCGGCTACGGCGTCGACCCAGCTGCGGTCGCGCGAGCGATCGAGCTCTCGGAAGAGAAGTACTGTTCGGTGAGAGGCATGCTCGGCCCACAGGTAGCCGTGCGGACCTCGTACGAGGTCATCGAAGCCCCGCTCCCGCGTCAGGCTGTAAGCGGACGGGACGCGACGTCTGCGTGATGGATGCGGTGGTGATGCCCGTCTTCGACGAGGCGGCGACCGTCGAGACGGTGATAGAGGCCGTGCGCGCACACTTCGGAGGGGCTCTCGTCGTCGTCGACGATGGCTCGACGGACGACACCGCCGAGATCCTCGCGCGACGCTCCGACGTCGTCGTCGTCCGTCACGAACGCAACGAGGGGTACGGGCGCTCTCTCATCGACGGGTTCGCATCCGCACGCAGGCTCGGTGCGTCGCGCATCGTCACCATGGACTGCGATGGGCAGCACGAGCCCGCGCACATCCCCGCGTTCCTCGCAGCGCTCGTGCACGCCGATATCGTGTCGGGCAGTCGCTACCTGCCTGAGAGTCCTTCCATAGGTGTGCCGCCACCCGATCGCCGTGAGCTCAACGAGACGATGACCGCTCTCATCAACGCTTCCACGGGTTGGCATCTGACGGATGCCTTCTGCGGCTTCAAGGCGTACCGAGCGCAAGCGCTCGCGCGGCTCGAACTCCGCGAGCCCGGGTATGCCATGCCTGTGGAGCTGTGGGCGAAGGCATGGCGTGCGGGGCTGCGCGTGATCGAGCTGCCGGTCGAGCGCATCTACTTCGACCACGACCGCTCGTTCGGGCGGGACCTCGATGACCCCGCGAAGCGTCTGGCGTACTATCGAGAGGCGTGGGAACGCGCGCTCCTGGAGGAGGAGTGATGCTCGACGTAGTGTGCATCGGCGCCCACCCCGACGATGTCGAGCTCGGGATGGGCGGCACCGTCGCGGCGATGGTCCGCAACGGTTTGCGCGTTGGCATCGTCGATCTCACGAACGGCGAGCCGACGCCGCACGGCGATGCCGCGACGCGTGCTCGAGAGGCGAAACGAGCGGCCGGGATCCTCGGTGTCGAGCGGCGTACCCTGGACCTCCCGAACCGCTACTTGATGGATGGCATCGAGGCACGGTGCGCACTTGCCGCGGTGGTGCGCGAGTGGCGACCGAGCGTCGTTTTCGCGCCGTATCCCGTCGACGCACACCCCGACCACGTTGCGGCAGCGTCGCTCGCCATGGCCGCCCGCTTCTACGCGAAGTTGACGAAGACGGACCTACCCGGTCAGCCGCATCATCCGCGCGCGCTGTTCTCGTACGTGGCCATCCACCTGCCGCTGCACATCAAACCGGCGTTCGTGCACGCTCTGGAGCCCTCGGATGTCGAGCGGAAGCTCGAAGCGATCCGCGCGTACCGCTCGCAATTCATCGACAACCCCGCCAACGCTCACGTCCTGGACGAGGTCGCACGGTCGCTCGCGTACTGGGGGAGCCGCATCGGTGGCACGGCCGGTGAGCCATTCGTGTCGCTCACGGAGATCGGGATCCGTGCGATCACGGACCTCGTGTGATCGCCGTGCGCCGCAGGACCGACATACCAGCAGGGGATGGTGAGGTCCTGCTCGACCCTCCCTTCGAGGTGTGGTCGGAACTCGCCGCGCGCAACGCGCGTACTGCAGCGGGTTGGGACGTGCCGATCGCGGGCGTGCCGCTCGCGCGCCTGCGGCAGGAGGCGCGAAGAGAGGCGCTCGCGCACGCGGCTGCGTACTCACGGGTCCTCGGGATCCCCATCATGGAGACGACCGAGGTGCCGTCAAGCATCGTCATGACGGGTCATCAGCCGGAACTCTTCCACCCGGGGGTGTGGGCGAAGCACTTCCTCGTGCAGCGCACGTGCGAGGAGACGGGTGCTGTCGGCATCGACGTCGTCGTCGACTCGGACACGTTCGATGTGGTGGAGGCGCACGTACCGATGCTCCTCCCTGAGATGGGCCGCCGTCGTCTCGTGCTCGTGCGCGGTGACGGCCGACACACGTACGCTGCGGCGGACCGCCCTTCGGCTGATGAGCTGCGCACCTTCCGCGAGGAGGGGCTCGCCGCGGTACGCACGCTCCCCGCGCCGGCTGTCGAGCGGCACTTCGAGACCTACTGTGCCGAGCTCGAGGGTGCATGCACGGATGCGAGTAAGCTCGCTGATGTGCTGACCATCGCGCGACGGCGGTATGAACGACCGTCGAGCACGACCTACCTCGAGCTCCCGGTCACCCATCAGGCGGGAGGAGCGGCGTTCCTCCACTTAGTCGCACACGTGGCGTGTGACGCGGAACGATTCGCTCACGTGCATCGCTCATGTCTCGCCGGGTACCGACAGCACGCCGGCATCCGGTCGGCGGCACAGCCGTTCCCTGACCTGGAGGTGCGGGCAGACCGTGTCGAGCTGCCCTTCTGGCTGCTCGAGGGTGGCCGGCGTGAGCGTGTGTGGGTGCAGCGAGACTCGCGGACCCTCGTCGCAGGGGGCGACCTCATCCTCGAGCTCGACGAGGACCCGGCTGCGTGCGCGCGCGCTCTATCGCATGCGCGGCTGCCTATCGTCCCCCGCGCACTCACGCTCACCATGTTCGAGCGACTCTTCGTTGCGGACCTGTTCATCCACGGCGTCGGTGGCGCTCGGTACGATCGCGTCACCGACGAGGTCATACGCGCCTACCTTGGGATCGAACCGCCGCCGTACGTCACCGCGTCGCTCACGCTTCGGCTGCCCTTCGGTGGTCACATCGTGAGTGATGATGAGATCGCACGGGCCGCGCGGGTCTTGCGGCGATTCGATCACAACCCGGATGCGTTCCTCGATGCTGCCGGATTCGATACGCCAGAGGAGCGGCTGCGAGCCGATGAGCTCGCACGCGCCAAGCGGACACTGGTGGCGGCCATGGCGACAGCGAGTCCGAGCGAGAAGCGCCGACTCGCCGAAGGGATCGAGGAGCTGAACGCGGCGCTCAGCCGCCTGCTCGCACCGCTTCGGGTGACGCTTGAAGATGACCTCGCGCGCCTGGAGGCTCTGCGTAGCCACCGTGACGTGCTCACGGATCGCACGTACCCGTTCTTCCTGTGGGATCCTCGGGAGGTCGCCGACAAGGTGGGCTGTGTGTGCACGTGAGCGTCGAGGCGTTGTATGATGGGGCGCACACCATCGGTCTGGTGTCGGTCGCGTTCGAGAAAGGAAAGCGTCATGGGTAAGCCTGTCGTCGACCCGAACCTGTGCACCGCGTGCGGCATCTGCGTCGATGAGTGCCCCACGAGCGCCCTCGATCTGGAGGACGTGGCGGTGCTCGCTCGGCCGGATGACTGCACCGAGTGCGGCACGTGCGAGGCGGTGTGCCCCAACGAGGCGATCAAGCTGTCGTAGTCATCGAGGGATGAGCTCGACCACCGCGAGGCCGGACCGGGTGTCCGGCCTCGGTGGTCACGGTATTCACCCGCGCGGACCCATGCCGTCCCTCGTGTACAGCTTCGGCTCCCGGCCGCGGATGAGCCCGACGAAGCGATTGTGGTGTGCGAGGTAGACGATGGCACCCATGCCGAGAGCGAACGGCCAATCGGCCGAACGCATGGTGAGGGCGGTCACAGGCAGCGTCACCGTCGCCGCGACCTGGCCGGCCAGCATGTAGCGTGTGAGGGCGATCACGACGAGTCCGACGATGAGCACGGCCAGGAAGTAGCGCCAGTCGTACGCAGCGAGGGCCCCTGCGCCCGTGGCGAGCCCCTTTCCGGTGCGTCCCAACCGGCGGCTGAGGAGGGCCATCCACAACGAGACCACGTGACCGAGCACGGCGCCGAGGACAGCCACCTGTGGGACGAGCAGGTCGGGGTACGCGAGCACGGAGGTCGCCGGCGCGAGGACGAGGCCGCCTGCCGTGCACACCGCAACCGACGTCGGGACGAACCCCTTGAGCACGTCGGCGAGCATGGCGATGACGAAGTATCCCCAAGAATCCGTCGCTCGTTTGACGTTCATCGCGCCGATGTTCCCGCTGCCATGCTCACGGATGTCCTGACCCGTGACGGCCTTGACGAGGAGGTACGCGCATGGGATCGATCCGACGAGGTACGACCCTGTGAACACGGCGATGATGGTGAGCGAGAGGGGCATCTATGAGCTCCTTCGGGGGACGAGACACTCGATGGCCTTCGGCAACAGCGTGATCTCGTAGTGTTGCTCGAGCAGCACCTCACCATCTATCTGCGCAGGGACCGGCACGTCGCATTCGATCGTGATCGAGCGGTGGCGCGAGAGGTGGACCGGCTTCATGCGCGTGTGCTTGCCCACGATGACGAACGGCAGACGCCACAGGGCCTGAGGGAGTGACAGCGGGTCGATCATGCACACGTCGAAGAGTCCATCGTCGGGCACCGCACCGGGGGTGATGAAGAAGCCGCCACCGTAAGTCGGCCCGTTGGTGACCGCTATGATGAGCGTGTCGTACGCTCGGGCCTCGTCGCAATCGAAGGCGATCTGCATCCTGAAGCTGCCAAGGTCGTGGAAGAGCACGTGCAGCAGCGCCGTCAGGTAGAGCCAGAGTCCGTCGCGCTGCTTCGTGACCTTGTACTCGACCGCCTTGGCGGTCACCTTCGCGTCCAAGCCGGCGGCGAAGCTGTTGTTGAACGGGATCCCGTTGCATATGCCGACATCGAAGCGCCGCCGCTCCCCGCTCCCCAGGACGAGAGCGGCCTGGCTCAGGTCGTCTGGTATACCGAGCGTCCGCCTCGTGTCGTTCCCCGAGCCGGTCGGCAGCAGGCCCAGTGCGGGGCGCTCGGGCTCGGGGATCGTCATGAGCCCGCCGAGGACCTCGTGCACGGTACCATCTCCGCCAACGGCAACGACGCAGTCGTAGTCTCGTGCCTCGGCAGCGATGGCACGCGCATGACCAGGCCCGTCGGTGATCACGGCGTCGTAGGACACGATCGACTCGAGGAGTTGCTCGATGACAGGTACGAGCTCTCGCGTCCGACCGTGGCGTGCAGCGGGGTTGATGATGAGCAGCGTGCGTGACCGCTTCATGGAGGCTCCCGTCCTGTCGATGCAGCCTGGCGAACAGGATAGCCGCGTCGTGCACGCTTGGAAACGCCCGAGGTGTGTGGTACTGTTCTCCGGCGACACGCTGCCCTCTTAGCTCAGGGGATAGAGCGTCTGCCTCCGGAGCAGAAGGCCGCAGGTTCGAATCCTGCAGAGGGCGCCACCCGATGCGAAGCGAGGGCCCGGCACACCCGTGCCGGGCCCTCGTCGTGTCGGTGGGTACGTCGCAGCTAGTGACCCTCGGCGCGCTCCTTCTGGGACTGCTCGATGATCCTCTTGGCGAGGTCCGGTGGAACCTGCTCGTAGGCATCGATCGAGATGGTGTACGTGCCCGTCCCGCTCGTGATCGAGCGCAGCGCGGGTGAGTAGTGCACGACCTCAGCATAGGGGACCTGCGCCCTGATGACCTGCACACCTGGCTCTGGGGAGTCCATCCCCAGGACGCGCCCGCGACGCGAGCTGATGTCGCCCATGACCGCGCCCGCATACTGCTCGGGCACCTCGATCTCGAGCGTGGCGATCGGCTCGAGCAGCACGAGGTCGGCCTTCTCCGCTGCGGCGCGGAAGGCGATCCGGGCTGCCGTCTTGAAGGCGATCTCGGAGGAGTCGACCGGGTGGTACGAGCCATCGTACACGGCGACCCTGACGTCGACGACCGGGTAGCCGGCGAGCACGCCTTGGGCCATGGTCTCCTGCACGCCCTTGTCGACTGCAGGGATGAACTGGCGGGGGATGCGTCCCCCGACGATCTCATCGAGGAACTCGTACCCGCCGCCGGGGTTGGGCTCCAGACGCAGCCAGCAGTCGCCGAACTGACCGGCACCGCCGGTCTGCTTCTTGTGGCGTCCTTGCGCTGATGCGGTCTTGCGGATCGTCTCGCGGTACGGGATGCGCAAGTCCTGGAGCTCTGCATCCACGTGGAAGCGGTCGTGCAGCCGGGCGAGCAGGACATCGATGGCGGTGTCGCCCATGGCCGAGACGACGGTCTGGTGCGTCTCCTCGTCACGCTTGAGTCGGAGTGATGGGTCCTCGTCGACGATGGTCTTGAGCGCCGTGCCGAGCTTATCCTCATCGGCCTTCGTCTTGGCCACGATGGCCACGGGATACAGCGGCTCGGGGAGCGGCAGGGGCGCGAAGGTCACGCCGCCCTTCGCCGACAGGGTATCGTTCGTGAGCGTATCGGCGAGCTTCGTGAGGACGGCGATGTCGCCCGCAGGCGCACCCTCGATGTCGGCCATCTCCTTACCGGTCATCTTGTAGACGTGCGCGATGCGCTCCTTCTTGCCGGTGCGAGCGTTCACGAGCTCCTGACCGGGAGCGAGGGTGCCGGAGACGATCTTGACGATGTTGATGCGCCCCACGTACGGGTCCGAAAGGGTCTTGAAGACGAACGCCCCTGTGTCTCCGTCGACGGACAGCGGGACCTCCGTGCCATCCACCGTGCGCATCGGTCCGTGTGCGGTCGGCGGCGGGAAGAAGGAGACGATCTCGTCCATGAGGTCCTCGACGCCCTGTAGGGTTGCTGCTGAGCCGACGAAGACCGGGACGAAGATGCCCTGAGCGATGGCCTTATCGAGCAGTGTCTCGAGCTCGTCCTGCGAGAGCCGCTCGCCCTCGAGGTACTTCTCCATGAGGTCATCGTCCGCCTCGGCGACGAGTTCGCACAGCTTGTCCCGGGCCGCCTCGGCGGCGTCCTGCAGCTCTGCTGGGATGTCGAGTACCTGCTCCTTATCGCCTTCGTGGTGGTACGCCTTCATGCGGATGATGTCGACGACGCCCGTGAAGTCACGCTCGCGGCCGAGTGGGATCTGGACGGCACCGACGCGGTGGCCGAAGGTCTGGTCGAGAGCGGCCATGCAGGCGTCGAAATCGGCGTGTTCCTTGTCCATGCGGTTGATGAAGACCGCGCGAGCGATGCCGAGCTCACCGGCGATCTTCCAGAGCTTGCGCGTGTGCACCTGGGGGCCGGAGACGGCGTCGACGACGAACAGCGCCATCTCCGCAGCGACCATACCGGCGATCGCGTCGCCGATGAAGTCAGCGTACCCAGGAGTATCGATGATGTTGATCTTGACGCCGTCGTGCATGACGGGGGCGAGCGAAAGGTTGATGGTCATCTTCCGCTTGCCCTCTTCAGGGTCGTAGTCGAGGTTCGAGTGACCATCATCCACGCTGCCGAGGCGCTTGGTCTGTCCTGCCATGAAGAGCATCGCCTCGGCGAGTGATGTCTTACCAGCGCCTCCATGGCCGACCAAGACGACGTTACGGACCTTCTCGGTGCTCGGCGCTCCCATGAGCATCGCCTCCTTGACGACACGACCGACCACGACATCCCGCCGTGCTCCTGTCGAGCAGCAGCGGACCGCACGCCTTCCACGCACGCTGGGCACGTGTGAGAGCAACGATAGCACATGCCCTACAGAAGGCCGGATTGCTAGAATGGGCTGTCAGGAACCTACGCGGCCCACGAGCTGGAGGTCCACGTGAACGACGAGGCCATGGCGCGAGGTGATGCAGCGTTCGCTGCTGGAGAGTGGCGAACGGCGGCCAAGGAGTACCTGCTCGCGGCAGGCTCGGGCGGCCCCGGGTCGGGCGAGCCGCTGCACAAGGCGGGCAACGCGCTGATGAGGCTCAAGCGCTTCGACGACGCGATCTCCGTGTATGAGCGAGCGCTCGAGGACCCGACGTACGGTCGCCGCACCGCGCTGGCGTACAACCTCGGGGTCGCATGCGCGGCGGCAGGCGATCACCAGCGTGCCGTCGAGTGGTTCGAACGGGTGCTCGACGACGCGACGTACCCCGCGCGCTACAAGGCGTACCAGGCATCGGGTGGCGCGTTGGCAGCACTGGGACGTCGGGAGGAGGCGGTCGAGGCGTACCGCCGCGCCTCGCTCGAAGCGGACAACCCTTATCCGGGCAAGGCGCTCAACAACCTCGGTCTCGTACTCATGGAGCTGGAGCGGTACGCGGAGGCGATCGAGGCGTTCAGGGCTGCTCTCGCTCTCGACGCGTACGAGGGTAAGGGTAAGGTGGCGGTCAACCTGGGTCTGTGCTACGAGGCCCTCGGTCGGCACTCGGATGCGGTCCGTGCGTTCGAGCGCGCGACCGAGGAGTTCGGACACGTCCTCAACGAGGTGGCGCTGCAGGCGTACGATCGGGCTCGTGCTGCACTCGCGGACGCGAAGCCGACGATCGTGGAGGGCTGGCGTACCGGGGAGATGCCGCCCGTCTTCGGTGTCCCCGATGATGAGGAGCTGGCCTCCAGCGCGTTCTTCACGCGGACGGAGGAGGAGATGCGAGCCGCCGACCGCGAGGCTCGCCGCGCTGCCAAGGTGGCCAAGCGCGCCGAGCGCAGCCTCGCGGCGCGTCTCGGGACGTGGCTCGCCATCGCACTGGTCATCCTCGGGTTCGCTGGGTTCGCGTGGTTCAATGGCCTCGGGTATCCGACCCAGCGGATGACCGTCTCGGGTCTGCTCGATGCGTACCGTGAGGGCGAACCGGTGGACGGCTTCTGGGTCGCGGTTCCGACCACGGATGTGGAGAAGGAGATGAGCAATCTGCCGCCGACCTTCAAGGACTACCAGATCACGAGCATCGATCACTCCGCGAAGACCTCGGCGGTCGACGTCACGATCGTGCTGCAGCAAGGTGCGCCGCTCACGTATCGGATCTCGCTCGTGCGTGAGGGTGTCGGCTGGAAGGTGAACGGCGTGACGAACGACTGGCGCTCCACGTCCGGTGATTCATGAGGGTGGACGTGCTCCGGCAAGTGAGCACGCCCGTGATGTATCGTGCGTTGCGGAAGTAGCGGTGTCGCGCTACCCTGTCGGCATTCCGTCGCCGTCGTGAGAAGGAGTCCGTGTGATTCAGCGTACGTACGTCATGATCAAGCCCGATGGCGTGGCTCGTGGTCTCGTGGGCCGCATCATAGCGCGCCTTGAGGACGTTGGCCTGACCCTGGAGCGCATGGAGCTCGGTCACGTCACGTCCGAGCAGGCTGCGGCGAACTACGCAGAGCACGAGGGCAGGCCGTTCTACGAGGGGCTCATCGCGTACGTCACTTCCGGTCCGGTCGTCAAGATGGTCGTGTCCGGTGAGGAGGCCGTCGCGATCGTGCGCAAGCTCATGGGTGCCACGAACCCGAAGGACGCGGCGCCCGGGACGATCCGCGGGGACTTCGGCCTGTCGCTGGACGCGAACATCATCCACGGTTCCGATTCGCCCGAGAGTGCCGAGCGGGAGATCGCGATCTTCTTCGGCTAGGAGGCGTGCGAGCAGCGCGAGCCGCTCGAAGCACGGGGGACGCTAGGGGGTCTGCGTGAAGGAAGGATCGTTCCGAGGGGGCGTGCATCCTCCAGGTCGCAAGGAGGCGACCGCGGGGTCTCCCACGACGTGGGCGCCGTTGCCGCCGGTGCTCGTCGTGCCGATGAGTCAGCACCTCGGAGCGCCCTGTGAGCCTCTCGTCTCCGTGGGCGATCGCGTGGAGCGTGGGCAGCGCATCGGGGACGTGGATGCGCCCGTCAGTGCTCCGGTGCACAGCCCGGTAGCCGGCACCGTCGAGGAGGTGACCACGCGCCTGACGATACCTGGAACGCGCGTGGCCTGCGTGGTGATCGAGGCCGACGCCGACCAGGACCTCGCCTCATGGGTACCTGTGGATGCTGCGGACGTCGTGAGCGTCGTCCGTGCAGCGGGTATCGTCGGCATGGGTGGCGCGGCCTTCCCGTCGTCCGTCAAGCTGACGCCCCCCAAGGGACTGTCGGTCGATACCGTCATCGTGAACGGCTGCGAGTGTGAGTCCTACCTCACGTGCGACCACCGGCTCATGCTCGAGGAACCAGAGCGCATAGTGCGGGGGGCGCGCATCGTCGCCGAGGCGGTGGGCGCCTCACGGGTCGTCATCGCCGTCGAGGACAACAAGCCGGATGCGATCGCGTCCGTGCGCTCGTGTGTGACGGACGGCCTCGAGGTCCAGGGCCTACCGACGAAGTACCCGCAAGGCGCCGAGAAGCAGCTCATCAGGGCCGTCCTCGGGCGCGAGGTCCCGCACGGGCAGCTCCCTGCTGCCGCGGGGGCGCTCGTCCACAACGTGGCGACCGTCGCAGCCATCGCGGATGCGGTCGATGCCCGCAAGCCGCTCATGGAGCGCATCGTGACCGTATCGGGTCGTGTCGCGCGGCCGGGCAACTACCGTGTCCTCGTGGGCACGCTCGTACGGGACCTCATCGAGCACGCAGGAGGGTTCGTCGGCGAGGTCGCCCGTGTGATCGCCGGTGGCCCGATGACCGGGCTGGCCCTGGGTAGCCTCGACGTTCCGATCACGAAGGGGACATCCGGCATCGTCGCGCTCGGCCCGGAGGAGATCGCACCGGCGGTGTCGGCCGACCAGCCATGCATCCGCTGCGGTCGCTGCTCCGAGGGGTGCCCGATGTTCCTGCAGCCCTATCTGATAGCGACGTATGCGAACCGTGAGGTATGGGCCAGGACGGAACCGCTCCACGCGCTCGACTGTATCGAGTGCGGGGTGTGCTCGTACGTCTGTCCGACGAGGCGTCCGCTGCTGCCGCTCATCCGTCTGGCGAAGGCGGCTCTGTTGGCGAAGGGGGTGCGGCCGTGAGCGGAACAGCGAACGAGCGCCTGCTCTCCGTCGCACCGTCCCCTCACATCGCGGCGCCGCTCTCATGCCGGCGGATCATGCTGTGGGTCGTCTCAGCGCTCGCGCCTGCTGCCATCTGGTCGATGGTGTCCATGGGTTGGCCGGCGATCAGGACCTACGCGGTTTGCATCGCCACGACGCTTGCCACTGAGGCGGCGTGGAACGCGCTGGCGAAGCGGGAGCAGACCGTACTCGATGGGAGTGCGCTCGTGACGGGGCTGCTCCTCGCGATGTGCATGCCACCCCTGACGCCGTGGTGGATATCGATGGCTGGAGGGTTCGTGGCCATCGCGCTCGGGAAGATGGTCTTCGGGGGGCTGGGCTGGAACCTGTTCAATCCCGCGCTCGTCGGTCGTGCGTTCGTCGTGATGTCGTGGGCGGGCGTGCTCTCGAAGCTCCCGACCAAGGGCTGGTTCTCGACGCTGGATGCCGAGGCCTCTGGCGGTCTCGACGCTATCAGCGGTGCGACGCGCCTGGCGATAGCGGCTGCCGATCGAGCGGCGAAGGGCGCATACCACTTCGACCTCGCCGCGCAGTACCAGCCGTTGCTCTTCAAGAACCTCCAAGGTTCGCTCGGCGAGGTATCCGCAGCGCTCCTGATCGTGGGCGGTCTCGTCCTCATCGCTTCGGGTATCATCGACTGGCGTATCCCGGCAGGCTACATCGGAACGGTTGCACTCATCGCCTGGGCGTTCGGGTCGGACCCTCTGTTCCACGTCTTGGCCGGTGGCGTGATGCTCGGGGCGTTCTTCATGGCGACTGACTACGTGACCTCACCGATGACGCGCAAGGGGCGTCTTGCCTACGGCATAGGCTGTGGTCTCGTCAACGGTCTCGGGCGCTTCGTGGGGGCCATGCCGGAGACGACGACGTTCGCGATCCTGTTCATGAACGGTCTCGCGCCGCTCATCGACAAGGCGTTCACGCCTCGCACGTTCGGGTGGGTGAGCAGCCGTGAAGAGTAGCCCGGCGCGCCTGATCGCTGCGGTCCTCATGACGTGCGTCGTCGCCGCTGGGTCGCTCGCGGCCACGTACGTGATGACCGCCCCTCGCATCGCTGCGCAGGAGAGGGCTGCCGAGGAGCGAGCACTCAAGGCGGTCCTGCCGGGAGCGCTCGAGTTCGTGCCGGTCGACGGGGCAGTGCTGTCCCGGTGCCGCGACGTCTCGGGGCGCGCGGACGTGAGCGGTGTGTACATCGCCTCGGGTCAGGATGGAGCGCAGGTGGGCTGGGGCATCAAGATCGCGTCGCGCGGCTACGGTGGCCCGATCCTGCTCGTTATGGGTTTGGATACGAACGGGAAAGTGGTCGGCCTTACGATCCTCTCCATGAATGAGACACCGGGGTTGGGTACGCGGATCCAGAGCGAGCGGTGGTTCCTCGAGCAGTTCGGTGACCTGCCTCCTGGGTACACGGAGGGCGACGTGAAGAAGCTCGATATGATCAGCGGGGCCACGCGATCATCGCGCGGAGTCCGTGACAGCGTGATCGCCGCCGGCGTGATATTCGAGCGCGTGCTGAGGGAGGAGGTGCGGTGATGGCGTCGCTATCGAGGACGTTCCTCAAGGGGATCTCGCTCGAGAATCCGCTCACCGTCCTCATGATCGGACTGTGTGCGACGCTCGCCGTCTCCACGCAGTTCCAAGGGGCGCTGTTCATGGGCGTCGCGGTCATCTTCGTGCTCACGATGAGCAACGTGATCATCGCGGCCTTCCGGCGGCTCATCCCGCACGAGGTGCGCATTCCGATATTCATCGTGGTGATCGCGTCGTTCGTCACGGTCGTCGACCTCACGATGAAGGCGTTCGTCCCGACGGTATACGAGTTCCTCGGCATCTGGATCCCACTCATCGTCGTGAACTGCATCATCCTGGGGCGCGCCGAGGCATTCGCCTACCACAACGGCGTGCTGCCCGCCATCGCTGACGGACTCGGCATGGGCGTGGGGTACTGGCTCGTCATCACAGCGCTCGCCTTCGTGCGCGAACTGTTCGGGACCGGAGCCATCGTGATGTTCGAGCGCACCGTGATCGCGCTTCCGAGCGGGTACGAGCCGCCTGGCGTACTGCTGCTCTTCCCAGGGGCCTTCATCGTATTCGGGTTCTTCATCGCTGCCTCACGAGCGTTGAGACAGCGCCAACGTGAGCGAACGGGGGTGTGCTGATGGGTACGGTCGGGCAGTTGGCGCTGCTCTTCTTGGGCGCGGCCCTCATCAACAACATCCTCCTGACGCGCTTCATCGGGCTGTGTCCATTCTTCGGCGTCTCCAGCTCACTGAGTACGTCCGTGGGTATGAGCCTCGCGGTCGTCTTCGTGATGGTCCTGGCTTCGAGTGCCACCTGGATCGCGTGGAACGTGCTCCTCGCGCCGCTGGGGGTCGGGGAGTTCCTGTACATCCCGGCATTCATCCTCATCATCGCGTCGCTCGTCCAATTCGTGGAGATGTACCTACGGAAGGCGAGTCCAACCCTGTATCGTGCGATGGGTATCTACCTGCCACTCATCACCACGAACTGTGCTGTGCTGGCGACTGCGACGGAGGCGGCCAAGCCCGGGTTCTTCAAGATGAACCTAGCCCTGGGCTCAGCGCTGAGCTTCGGCGAGGCCCTCGTCTACACGGTCGGTGTCTCCGTCGGTTTCGGGTTCGCGCTGCTGACGTTCGCTGCGCTCCGCGAACGTCTCGAGGTAGCCCCCGTCCCGCGGAGCCTCGAGGGTGCCCCCATCGCGTTCATCACCGCAGGCCTTCTCTCATTCGCCTATGTCGGCCTCGCGGGCTGGTTCGGGCTGTGAGGGGGTAGGAGTGGACCTCGTCTTCGTCGGGAAAGCCATCGGTGCACTGAGCCTCCTCGGTCTGATCTCCAGCGCCGTCCTGTCGACCGCGGCACGCCGGTTCCACGTGGAGGTCGATGCGCGGGTGGAGCGCATCGCCGGGATCCTGCCCGGATCGAACTGTGGAGCGTGTGGGAGACCGTCGTGCTTCGCGACGGCTGAGGCGATCGTCGACGGATCAGTGCCGGTCAGTGCATGCATAGCCGGTGGGCAGGATGTCGCTGATGCCGTCGCCGAGGCGCTCGGCGTCGAGGCGTGCGAGGTGACGGCGGTGGTCGTGGCTCGTCACTGCGGCGGTGGGCGACACGCCGCGCGTGCGTACTCGTACGACGGTATCGCGTCCTGTGCGACGGCTGCGAAGCTCGCCGGCGGCCCCCTCGTGTGTGCGTGGGGATGCCTCGGCTTCGGCGATTGTGTACGTGCGTGTCCGTTCGATGCGCTCGCCCTCGATGAGCGTGGGCTGCCGGTCGTCGTGCTTGACCGATGCACCGGCTGTGGTGTCTGCGTGAGCGTGTGCCCCCGAACGCCGGTGGGGCTCCTCGAGCTCGTTCCCGAGCGTGCGCGCGTCGTCGTGCGCTGCAGCGCCCGCTCACGCCCGAAGGATCGCAAGGCGGCGTGCGGCGCGTGCTGCATCGCGTGCAAGCGCTGCGAGAAGGCATGTCCTGCCGATGCCATCCATGTCATCGATGGTATCGCGGTGGTGGACCATCAGCGGTGCACCGGATGCGGCGCGTGTGTGGAGGTGTGCCCGCAGCAGTGCATCGACGTGTACGGGCGCGGCCACGCGGCAGACCCCCGAGACTTCGACGGGAAGGGCAAGGCTGCGCCGGGCTTCTCGGTCGAGCGAACCGCCACGGCTGTGGAGGAGTGAGTGGTGTCACATGCTGACCGGATACTGCTCGCTGTGTTGGTGGGGGTGAGCCTCATCGCCTCGCCGGTCGCTCTGGCGGCTACGCGGGCCGCAGCTGACGCGGTCGTGGTGGTCGAAGGACCGGGTGGGCGTGTGGAGCGACCGCTGCGAGATGCGGACGTCGTGACGGTGGCGGGGTACCGTGGCAGCGTCGTGGTCGAGCTGTGCGACGGACGCGCGAGGGTGGTACGGGCGGACTGCCCCGACCACGTGTGCGTCCACACGGGTTGGATAACGCGTACGGGCGAGACGATCGCGTGCGTGCCGAACGGGGTCGTCGTGCGGATCGAGGGGAGGGGACATGACGATCTCGACGCGGTCGTACGCTGACGCCCGCCCATCGCTGTCGTGGTCGGTCCGTCCCGCCCAGCGCGTCCGCCGCATGGCCTTCGTTGGGATGCTCACCGCGTCGGCATGCGTCCTGGGTCTCGTGGAGGCGTCCGTGCCGCTTCCGTTGCCGGGTGTCCGGCTGGGATTCGCGAACATCGCGGTCGTACTCACGCTCGCGATCTGTGGTCCCGTGTCCGCCCTCTTCGTGAGTCTCGCACGCGTGATGATCGTCGGGATCGCGACCGCATCGCTCGCGGGGCCGGCGTCCATCGTCTCGTGGGCTGGCGCCGTTTGCTCGTGGCTCGTCATGGCGGTGCTCTGGCGGACGGGTCGTCACTCGCTCGTGGGAACCTCAGCTGCTGGTGCCGTCGTGCACGTGGCTGCACAGTTCGCTACCGTATCGGTCATCGTCGGTGGACTCGGTGTCGCCACCCTCGCGACGCCAGCGATGCTCGTCGGCCTGGCAGCAGGCGTGCTGGTCGGCAGCGTCGCTCAGGCGGTGCTCTCCCGAGTGGATGTGACGTGATCCTCGGGATGGTGCGAGGGGGTGAGCTCCGTGGCGCCGCGTGTCCTGGCGGTGCGTTATGGCGCTCGCGAACTTGTCCTGGAAGGCCGCGCTGACGCGGTGTCGGATGCTGCGCTCCTGGCGCTGACGCTCGGCGTGGAGGACGAGTCCCTGGGGGACGCGGTGCTCGCAGCGTTCCCACCACCGGATGGTCTGTGGCGACTGAGGGCAGAGGACCTGTGCGTGCACGCAGGGGTCGGACCGGCGAGAGCGGCGGCTCTGCTCGCTTCACTGGAGCTCAGTCGACGCGTCGCACTGTGGCCTGCGGTCGAACGTCCTGTGATATCCGGTCCCGACGATGTGGTGCGCGTGTGCGAGCCACAGATGCGTGGGGCCGATCGGGAGCTGTTCTGGGCACTGGCGCTGAACACGAAGAACCAGCTCATGAAGGTCATCGAGGTATCCGTCGGCAGCTTGAACGCCTCGGTCGTCCACCCTCGAGAGCTGTTCAAGGACGCTGTCCGTGTGTCCGCAGCGTGCGTCGTCGTCGTGCACAACCATCCGAGCGGTGACCCCACCCCCTCGGGTGCCGACATCCAACTCACGCAGCGGCTCGTGAGAGCGGGGGACGTTCTCGGCATCGAGGTCCTCGACCACGTGATCATCGGCAGCGGCGGTTCTCGTGCGAGTCTCAGGGACATGGGTTTGCTCTGAGGGGTCCAGGGATAGCGCGACGCGGAGGGTACCGGGTTCGCCTGGCGAACAGCCATCCATCGCGCAAGTGCTCTCACCTGCAGTGTTGCTATACTGAGAACCGCATGGCCGGTGCCGGGGAGGGTAGCGTGTGCTACACTCCACCAGGCGGCCACATGCCCAGCGCGGTGTCCCGGGCGCGAGCGTGGGGCCGATGTGTGGCGATCCGCCGGGCGCCTGGTGTGGTGCTCGTGAAAGGAGCCTCGTTGTCGCTCGTCGATCTGTTCTTCAATTCGTGGGGCGGTGATATGGCCGTGGATCTCGGTACGGCCAACACGCTCGTATCCGTTCGTGGGCGAGGCATCGTGCTGATCGAGCCATCCGTCGTGGCCATCGAGAAGGACACGAAGCGCGTGCTCGCAGTCGGTGTGGAGGCCAAGCGTATGCTCGGCCGGACGCCGGGTTCGATCGTCGCCATACGTCCCCTCAAGGACGGGGTCATCGCTGACTTCGAGGTCACGGAAGCGATGCTGCGGTACTTCATCAACAAGACGCGTGTGAAGCGGTTCCCGTGGCAGCCCAAGCCCCGGGTTGTGGTGTGCGTCCCGTCCGGGGTCACCGAGGTCGAGAAGCGCGCTGTCTTCGAAGCGACGATGTCTGCCGGCGCTCGGCAAGCGTACCTCATCGAGGAGCCCATGGCTGCGGCCATCGGCGCCGGCCTGCCCATCCAGGAGCCGACGGGTAACATGGTCGTCGACATCGGTGGCGGGACGACGGAGGTCGCGGTCATCTCACTCGGTGGCATCGTCGTATCCGAGTCGATCCGCATCGGCGGCGATGAGTTCGACGAGGCGATCATCAACCACATCAAGCGGGAGTACAACGTGCTCATCGGTGAGCGCACGGCAGAGGAGATCAAGTTCGAGATCGGATCGGCGCACCCGCTCCCCGAGGAGCTCGATGTCGAGGTCCGTGGCAGGGACCTGCTCACCGGGCTGCCGCGGACCATCCAGATCTCATCGGAGGAGATCCGCGTCGCCGTGGAGGAACCGATCCAGGCGATCCTCTCGGCCATCAAGGGGGCACTGGAGAAGACCCCACCCGAGCTCGCGAGTGACATCATGGAGTACGGGATCGTACTCACCGGTGGCGGGGCTCTCCTCAAGGCTCTCGACGAGCGCGTCCGGTATGAGACCGGCATGCCCGTCCATGTCTCAGAGAACGCGCTCATCAACGTCGTCCTCGGCTCTGCGATGGCCCTGGAGGAGATCGACGCCCTCAAGAAGGTCTTGACCGTGACCCGATGACGGGGTCAGGCAGTGCACATGAGACTCGACGCCCCAGACGCGAACCGTCCCAAGCCACTCCTGCTCATCGCTCTGATGCTCACTGCGTTGGTGCTCATCAGCGTCTTCTACCGCGAGGGAGAGCAGGGCTTCCTTCACGGCGCCAGGCGTGCGGTACTCGCGGTCTCAGCCCCGCTGTACAGCGCCGGAACCAGCGTCGCGCGTCCGTTCGAACGGCTCGGTGATTGGATCGCAGGGTTGCGGGTCTCGC